>UMCB01037832.1_pt1 | contig 20199 bp, 15 predicted proteins | sample 1964151 | NCBI WGS metagenome assembly UMCB01 (sample SAMEA4835960, study PRJEB28245) | human gut metagenome | biome: gut microbiome; material: fecal sample | place: Denmark | collected 2008
GCAGGGAGAATCTTGAACGTTGTTGAAGAAGCGGCGTTAGGAAAACCATCGTTTACGATGAAGTTTCCAGCTCCATCGACAGTGATTGCTGTACCTGCAGCGCTCGTTGCTACAGTGGTTTGCCCCTTGGCATTAATAGCGATGATTTGAGGCACGCTTTTGTCGTTGGTGTAGACTTTTCCGTCGAACCCAATGCCCCAACGGGCATTGCCGGCTTTAGGCAGACCCTCGGTCACCTTCCAGTCCTGCGTCAAAGTCTGTGCATTCATAGCCATGGCTGTCGATGCAATGGTCAAACCAGCCAACAGAATGTGTTTAAAAGACTTTCTCATAAAAAAGATTTTAAGTTAATAAATGATGTGTATTCTGTATTTTTCTTTGTCCTTTTTCGGTTAGGTTATTACTAAACTGCGTAAAGATATGAAATTTCTTTGAGAAACAAGCATCGGGAACAAGTTTTTAACTTATTTAACCCACAGAATGAGCGGCAACTGCCGCGGTAACGGAACAGGCATCCCAGGCGAACGTCAAAAAAAAGCGCGTTGAGGATGCTAAAAAAACGTATAATTTGCTTGGCAGTGTTAAATATCGCTAATTATAAGACAGTTTTTGAGCCGTTGAAACCAAATGTTTGTGCATTTGTCTATTAATAAGTATATTTGCAGACGGAAATGGAGGGGGCGGAAGTCTTCTCCATTGTTTTATTAATACATCAACAATTGAAGAATGATTGACAAAAGCGCGCTGACAGCAGTCTTGGAGCGAGGAATGGAAGGCACCGACCTTTTTCTCGTCGACGTCAGAATCAGCAAGGACAACAACATCGTGGTGGAAATCGACAGTGACACAAGTGTGGACATAGATGAGTGTATCCGCCTTAACCGACTTGTTGAGAGCGAGTTTGACCGCGACGAGGAAGATTATGAACTTGAAATCGGCTCAGCCGGACTGACATCGCCACTGCGCGTAGAGCGCCAGTATCACAAGAACGAAGGCAACGAGGTTGAAGTGCTTACCGCCGACGGTCACAAGCTCAAAGGCATCCTCAAGAGTGCCGACGCCGACGGCTTCGTGCTTACGGTGGTCAAGAAAGTGAAACCCGAAGGCGCCAAGCGTCCGGTGGAGCAGGAGGAAGACCTCCGCTTCGGTTATAACGAAATAAAATATACAAAATACGTAATCCAGTTTTAAGACATTATGGCAAAGAAAGAGGAAACCATAAGCATGGTAGACAGCTTTTCGGAGTTTAAAGAGCTGAAGAATATCGACAAGACCACAATGATCAGCGTGTTGGAGGAATCGTTCCGCAATGTGCTGGCAAAGATGTTTGGATCGGACGAGAATTTCGTCGTAATCATGAACCCAGACAAGGGCGACTGCGAGATTTATCAAAACCTCACAGTAGTGGCCGACGGCGCTGTAGAGAATCCGAGCATGCAGATCGGTCTTACCGCCGCCCGCGAGATTGACCCGGAATGCGAGATCGGCGAGGACGTTACGAAAGAAATCGTTTTTGAGAAGTTCGGCCGCCGCGCCATCCTGACACTCCGTCAGACGCTCGCATCCAAGATACTCGATCTTCAGAAAGACGCCATCTATACCAAGTTCAAGGCAATGGAAGGCGAGATTGTAGTAGGCGAGGTCTACCAAATCTGGAAACGCGAAGTGCTTGTTCTTGACGAGGAGCACAACGAGCTCATCCTCCCGAAGGAAGAGCAGATTCCGAGCGACCGTTACCGCAAGGGCGAAACCATCCGCGCCGTCATCAAGGAAGTGCAGAACGCCAACAACAACCCGAAGGTGATAATTTCGCGCACAAGCCCTGAATTCCTCCGCCGTCTGTTTGAAATTGAGGTGCCGGAGATTCACGACGGACTCATCCTGCTTAAAGGCATCGCCCGCATCCCTGGTGAGCGCGCCAAGATAGCCGTAGAGTCGTATGACGACCGCATCGACCCGGTCGGCGCATGCGTCGGCGTGAAAGGCTCTCGTATCCACGGTATTGTGCGCGAGTTGCGCAACGAGAACATCGACGTGATCAACTACACAACGAATCCCGAACTCTACATCCGCCGCGCCCTCAGCCCCGCCAAGGTGTCGTCAATCCGCATCAACGAGGAAGAGAAGTGCGCCGAGGTGATGCTGCTTCCGGAAGAGGTGTCGCTTGCCATCGGAAAAGGCGGTTTGAACATCAAGCTTGCCACAATGCTGACCGGCTACCAGATCGACGTTTACCGCTTCACAGAGGACAGCGACGACATTTATCTTGATGAATTCAGCGACGAAATCGACAGTTGGGTTATCGACGCCCTCAAAGGCATCGGCTGCACCACGGCAAAAGCCGTCCTCAACATGCCACGCGAGCAGATAATCGACAAAGCCGACCTTGAGGAAAGCACCGTCGACCAAGTGCTCGATATATTGAAAGCGGAATTTGAGGATTAACAACAGGAAACTTAACAAGCAATATGCCAATAAAGATAAGCAAAGTAGCAAACGATTTGAATGTGGGGATTCCTACGCTGGTGGAATTTCTGCAGAAACACAATCAGGAGGTCGGCGATCTCGGCAACCTGAACCTTCGCATCTCCGACGAGCAGCACGAAATGCTGGTGCGCGCGTTTAAAAACGACAAAGACTTGAAGTCGAAGTCGGAGCGCTATGCCTCGGAGCGTCAGAAGGACAAAGTGAAAAACAAGGCTCCGCAAGAGCCTAAAAAGCCGGAGCAGATAAAGACTGTTGTGGAAACCGTGCAGAAGCCGAAGATTCTCGGCAAAATCGAACTCGACAAGCACAACAACCCTGTCGTTGAAGAGAAGAAGCCAGAGCCCAAGCCAGCACCTGCGCCCGCACCCGCACCGAAACCTGCGCCGAAGCCGGAACCTAAACCAGAGGTAAAGAAAGAGGTAAAGGAAGAGGTTAAGAAGGCGGAAGTGAAAGAGGAGGCAAAGCCTGCTCCGCAGCCGGCGCCACAGCCACAGAGCGCACCGAAAGCCGCAGTGTCTGAGGTTTCGGAATCCAACGAAATCAAGACTGTCGTGGCAACAATCGCCGCTCCTAAGATTCTCGGCAAAATCGACCTTGACGCCATCAACCAGTCGACCCGTCCGAAGAAGAAGTCGAAGGAGGAAAAGCGTAAAGAGCGCATCGCCAAGGAAAAACAAGCCAACGGAGGCGCAAACGCCGACAGCGAGAAGCGCAAGCGCAAACGCATCGGCAAGGAGAAAGTCGATATTGAGCATCCGGGCGGACAGCAAGCCGGCGGACAGAAGCAAGGTGGAGGCAACAACGACAGCCGCCGCAACAAGAACAAGAACGCCGACCGTCCGAACAACAAGGCCAAGCGCCACATAAAGGCAGAGGTCAGCGAAGAAGACGTGCAGAAGCAGGTTAAGGAAACACTTGCGCGCCTCACCAACAAGCCTCAGAAGAAGAGTGCTAAATGGAGAAAAGAGAAGCGCGAGGCTTTTGAAGAGCGCGAGCGCGAGGAAGCCGCATTGGAGGCAAAGGAAAGCAAGACGCTGCGCATCACAGAATTTGTGACAGCCAACGACTTGGCACTGATGATGGATGTGCCGGTCAACAAGGTTATCGCCACATGTATGAATATCGGCGTGATGGTTTCCATCAACCAGCGACTCGATGCTGAGACCATCAACCTTGTAGCAGAAGAATTCGGTTTCAAGACAGAATACATCAGTGCGGAAGTATCGGAGGCAATCAACGAGGAGGCCGACTCCGAGGAAGATTTGCTGCCGCGTCCGCCGATTGTGACCGTGATGGGACACGTAGACCACGGTAAGACATCGCTGCTCGACTACATCCGCAACGCCAACGTTATTGCCGGCGAGGCTGGTGGCATCACGCAGCATATCGGAGCCTACAACGTGAAGCTTGAGGACGGCCGCCGCATCACGTTCCTCGACACCCCGGGCCACGAGGCATTTACGGCGATGCGTGCCCGCGGAGCCAAGGTGACGGATATCGCCATCATCATCGTTGCCGCCGACGACAACGTGATGCCGCAGACCATTGAGGCAATCAACCACGCCTCGGCAGCTGGTGTGCCAATCGTGTTTGCAATCAATAAGATAGACAAGCCTGCCGCCAACCCGGACAAAATCAAGGAGGAGCTCGCCAATATGAACTACCTCGTGGAAGACTGGGGTGGAAAATATCAGTCGCAGGAAATCTCAGCCAAGAAGGGTATCGGCGTTAAAGAACTGCTCGACAAGGTGCTTCTCGAGGCAGAGATGCTCGACCTTAAAGCCAACCCCAACCGCAAGGCAACAGGCTCGATTATCGAGTCGTCGCTCGACAAGGGTCGCGGCTATGTGGCAACCGTGCTTGTGAGCAACGGAACGCTGCGTGTGGGCGACATCATGGTGGCAGGAACAAGCTATGGCAAGATCCGCGCCATGTTCAACGAGCGCAACCAGCGCATCACGGAGGCAGGCCCTGCGGCACCGGCATTGGTGCTCGGTCTGAACGGTGCGCCGACCGCCGGCGACACGTTCAACATTCTGGACACCGACCGTGAGGCACGCGAGATTGCCACGCGCCGCGAGCAGTTGCAGCGCGAGGTCAAGGAGCGCACCCGCCGTATGCCTGGTCTCGACGACATTGCCCGCCGCCGCGCGTTGGGCGAGTTCCACGAGTTGAACCTTATCGTCAAAGGTGACGTTGACGGCTCAATCGAGGCGTTGAGCGACTCGCTTATCAAGCTGTCGACACCAGAGGTTCAGGTCAACGTAATCCACAAGGCCGTGGGTGCGATTTCGGAGAGCGACGTTACGCTTGCCGCCGCATCCGACGCCGTTATTATCGGCTTCCAGGTGCGTCCGTCGGTAGCCGCCCGCCGTCTGGCAGAGAACGATGGCGTCGACATCCGTCTCTACTCAATCATCTACGATGCAATCGAGGAGGTTAAAGACGCAATGGCAGGAATGCTCTCGCCGGAGCTCAAAGAAGAGGTTACCGGTACGGCAGAAGTGCTTCAAACCTACAAGATATCGAAGGTCGGCACGATTGCAGGCTGTATGGTGCGCGAGGGCAAGGTGAAACGCACGAGCAAGGTGCGCCTCATCCGCGACGGCATTGTCATCTACACGGGCGAGCTCGGCTCTCTGAAGCGTTTCAAGGACGATGTCAAGGAAGTGTCGTCGGGCTACGACTGCGGTCTTAACATCGCCAACTACAACGACGTGAAGGAAGGCGACATGATTGAAGCCTACGAAGAAGTAGAGGTTTCAAAAACGCTGTAAACGCAGGCAATGCGGACAGTGAGTGTCAACATCGGAACTAATCTCGGCGACCGCGAGGCAAACTTGCGCCGCGCCGTTGACGAGATAGCCCGCAGCGTTGGCAGCACCCCGCGAGTCTCAAGCATATACGAATCTGAAGCATGGGGTTATCAGTCTGATAACCCCTTTTTCAATATCGCTGTCGAGTTTGAGAGCGACTTGCCCGTCGGGCGTCTGCTCGACATCTTCCAGCGCATCGAGCGCGAGGCGGGAAGCTCCAGCCACCGCAATGCCGACGGCAGTTATGCCGACCGTCAGCTTGACATCGACATCGTGTATGCCGGCGATGAGGTTGTCGACACCGCCACTGTCGTCCTGCCTCATCCACGGATGGACAAACGCGAGTTTGTGCTGGCACCGCTCTGCGAGTTGTCGCCCGGGTGGCGGCATCCCGTCAGCCTGCTGACGGCTGCAGAAATGCTTGCCCGTCTGCGCGCAACCGACAAAACAGACAGAAAATAGGACATTAAGAATGAACATTTCAATTTCCGGCAATGTTGGAAAGACAGATAAAAATGCGTAACTTGCGCACACAAAACGAAAGAAGCGAATGAAGATAGGAACAATTGACTTGGGAGAGCGCCCGGTGCTGCTGGCACCGATGGAAGACGTGACTGATCCGTCGTTCCGTCTCATCTGCAAAGAGCAGGGAGCCGATATGGTCTACACGGAATTCGTGTCGGCCGACGCTCTTGTGCGCAACATCAACAGCACCACCCGCAAACTCCACACCAACGCCGCCGAGCGGCCTGTGGCGATACAAATCTACGGCAAGGAGGTGGAACCGATGGTAGAGGCTGCAAAAATCGCCGAGGCAGCCGGTCCCGACGTCATCGACATCAATTTCGGATGTCCGGTGAAGAAGGTGGCGTCGAAAGGCGCGGGGGCAGGAATGCTCCGCGACGTGCCCAAGCTGCTGCAAATCACGCGTTCGGTGGTCGATGCGGTGAAGTTGCCCGTGACGGTCAAGACCCGTCTGGGGTGGGACTGCGAAAACAAAATCATCACCACGCTCGCCGAGCAGCTGCAGGACTGCGGCATCCGTGCGCTTACAATCCACGGCCGCACCCGCAGCCAGATGTATACCGGCGACGCCGACTGGACGCTTATTGGCGAGGTGAAGCGCAATCCCCGTATCACGATACCGATTGTCGGCAACGGCGACATCACGACGCCAGAGGGCTTGAAAACGGCTTTTGACCGCTATGGAGTGGATGCCGTGATGGTTGGCCGCGCCTCGATAGGCGCTCCGTGGATTTTCCGCGAAATGAAGCACTATCTGCTTCACGGCACCGCGATAGAGATACCGGCATCGGAGAAGATGGCGCTGCTCCGCCGCCAGATTGCGGAGAGCATCGAAGGCATCGATGAGTTGAGAGGCATTCTCCACATCCGCCGTCATCTTGCCGCGTCGCCGCTCTTCAAGGGTATCCCCAATTTCAGGGAAACGCGCATCGCAATGCTTCAGGCAAAGACGTGGGCAGAGCTCGACGACGTGCTGCAACGCATAGAAACTGATTATTTACATATTTAGAAACAAGCGACGTTATGAAGAAATTCTTTTTGGCTATCATCACCCTCTGCTGCGCGGCAGCGGTAAATGCCACTCCACACACCATCAATGTGGGCGAATTCAACGAACTGGTGGTTAACGACGGCATCAACGTGGTCTATTCCAACAATGCCGACTCAGTGGGCATCGTGGCGTTTGACATCGAGAAGGAATACACATCCTACATCATGGCAGAGCGTTCGAAGGGCAGACTGAAAATACAGCTCGACCCTGCAGCAATCACTGTCAAGACACTGCCTACGGTCTATGTCTATTCGTCGTATCTGTACAAGGCAGAGAATACAAAAGACAGCACCCTGACGCTGCGTAAAGTGGCTCCTGGGGCTAAAATCGACATACAGCTTCAAGGCAACGGCACAATCATTGCCAACGGTCTCGACGCTATCAACATCAACCTTAAACTGCTCACGGGAAAGGGTAAAATCATAACATCGGGCAAATGTGAGAACTTGTCGATAAAGAATGTGGGCACCGGCGAGATTCAAGCCGACGAGGTGGCGGCGAAACACGTGAAATGCACGCTGATGGGCACCGGTGCAATAGGTTGCGCCCCTAAAGAAACGCTCTCCGTGAAGGGCGTAGGCTCAGGAAAGGTGTACTATATCGGGAAACCTGTCATCACCAAGAGCAAGCTGTCGAATGTGAAAATCGTGCAGCTCGAGGGCGGCGTCGAGACAGAAACCACCGACGTGATTGAAGACAATGAGCCGGAAACAGAGGCCGTCGAAGGCTCGGAAACCACCGACAACGGCACCGGTCTGCTCGACTTGATGGAAGTGCCGGAGCCGGCAGTCGTAAACCGGGAATAGGCGCGTGGAAGAAACCGAACTTAAACTGAAAACAGCGCGCACGCTGAAGTGGAACACCATCGACAAATTCGCGTCGCAGGTGTTCTACGGCGTCACTGGCGTCGTGCTTGCCAACCTGCTCTCGAAGGAAGACTTCGGGCTGGTCGGCGCTATGCTTGTGTTTCAGGCGTTCGCATCACTGTTTGTCGACAGCGGATTCTGCGCGGCGCTGATACAGAAAAAATCACCTACTGAAACCGACTATTGTACGGTTTTTTATTTCAACCTCGGCATCAGCATTGCCATTTATGGCATCCTATGGGCGTGTGCGCCGTTGATTGCCGACACCTTCGGCGACCAGCGTCTGATAAGCCTGTCGAGGGTGATGTTCCTGTCGTTTATCATCAACGCCACCGCCCTTGTGCAGACCAACCGCATGATGAAGCAGATGACGATGGCGCGCGTGGCGATAGCCAACTCGCTGGGGCTTGTCGTGTCGGGAGCCGTGGGCATCTGGCTTGCCGTGGAAGGCTACGGCGCATGGGCAATCGTGTGGCAGACCATTGTGCTCGCCACCGTCAAATCGGTCTTCCTGTGGACGACAACAGGCTGGCTTCCGCGCACGGGGTTCAGCATGGCGTCGCTGCGGTCGGTGTTTTCCGTTGGCAGCGGAGTGATGGTGTGCTCATTTCTCAACACATTGTCGCTCAACGCCTACTCGTTTATCATCGGTGCTTACTACAACCTTGCCAAACTCGGATGCTACACGCAAGCCGACAAATGGAGCAAGATGGGCATACAGTCGATAGCGCAGATACTGACGGCGTCGTTCCTGCCCGTGCTCAGCGGTTTTCAGGATGACAGGGAGCGGTTGCTGCGCGCCATGCGCAAGATGAACCGCTTCACCGCCTATCTTGTCTTTCCTCTGCTGCTGTTGCTCACGACGTGTGCCGAACCGATATTCCACATCCTTTTTGGCACGAAGTGGGACGAAGCCATAATCCTGTTTCAGATACTCGCCGTGCGCGGCATCTTTATAGTGCTTGCCACCAACATCAACAACTACATCCTCGGACTCGGGCGTTCGCGCTCGCTTGTGGTCTACGAATCGGTCAAAGACGCATTGATGATAGCCGCCATCGTGGTGACCATCCCCATGGGCATAACGGCGATGATTTGGGGACAGCTTGTGGCGTCGGCGCTGTTCTTTGTCTATGCCGTGATTGTGGCTGGTCGCATCGTAGGCTATCCGACGCGCAACGTGGTGGGCGACATCCTTCCGTATGCCGTCATTTCGGGCGCTGTGGCTGCGGTTCAGTGCCTTGTGCTTGTCAGCATTGCTAATCCGTGGCTCAACATCCTTGCGCAGACATCTGTGTGCTTCGCGCTTTATTATGTGGCAAACCGCTTCCTGAACTCAACAATTCAGCGCGAAGTGCTGGGCTATGCCCTTGGCCGTTTCCGCAAAAAGAAGGAAGGTCGTAAGGGGTAGAAATTGGAAATTTTGTGATTTTTTACGTGCGACTCCTTGGAATTTTGTGATAAAAGAGGCTGAAGAGTCTGGAATTTTGTGATTTTTCGCATATATTTGCTTGGAATTTTGTGATTTAACGCTATCTTTGCAAAAGAAAAATGTGTTGATTATGAGATTAATGCGGAGAAAAATAGACGACTTTCTCAAAGAATGGAAGGAAAACGAGAATCGATTGCCTCTTATTGTCAAAGGAGCGCGGCAGATTGGCAAGACGGCATCCATTATGCAATTTGCAAATGACAACTATAAGAATGTGGTTGCCATCAATTTTGTTTTACAGCAGAAATTCAAGTCGATATTTGATGACGGCTATGATGTGGACAGCATTGTGCGCAACATCACGCTTATCGACCCCAGTATAGAATTAGAACCGGGCAACACGATTTTCTTTTTCGATGAGATGCAGGACTGCCCTGTTTGCGCCACAAGTCTTAAGGCATTCAAAATAGATGGTAGGTATGACGTGGTCTGCTCTGGCTCGCTTATGGGCATTAATTATCAGGAAATAGAGTCTAACAGTGTGGGCTACAAAGAGGATTATACAATGCATTCAATGGATTTTGAGGAGTTTCTATGGGCAAAAGGTTATGATTCAGCGTTTGTAGAGCGACTGTTCGAAAAGATGGTGTCAGTCACACCGTTGTCGAGCTTGGAGATGGATGTGTTGGGAGGGTTGTTTCGCGACTATATGATTGTCGGCGGAATGCCGGCGGTGGTCAGTTTGTTTGTAAAGAAGGGCAATTTCAGCGGCACGCTCAAGATGCAACGGCAACTTCTTCTCGACTATGAGGAGGACATAACGAAGTATGCGCAAGGTCTTGACAAGGGTAAGATAAAGAATGTCTACAACCACATTTCTGTGTTCTTGGGGCAAGACAATAAGAAATTTCAGATCAGCAAGATTGCCCATGGTGCCAGAAGCCGGGAATATGTCGGCACGGTGGAATGGCTTAGTGATGCCGGAATAGTCAATGTGTGCCATTGTCTTGCGCATATCTCACTGCCGCTTAAGGGCAACTACGATCCGAAATCATATAAGCTCTATTACAAGGATACGGGTTTGCTTGTTGCCTCGCTCGACGAGGAGTCGCAGGAGGATATGCGGGTGAATAAGAATTATGGCACTTACAAGGGTGCTGTTTATGAAAACGTTGTAGGTGATATGTTGGCGAAGCAAGGCTATGGCCTGTATTTCTATCGCAATGAAAAATCAACATTAGAGATGGACTTCTTCATACGCGACATTCAAACATTGATACCCATAGAGGTAAAGGCGTCGGACAATGCAACCAAATCGTTGTCAAAGTTGACGGCTAACGACGGCAAATATCCGGATATCCGTTACGGCATTAAATTATGCAATAAGAATATTGGATTTAATGGCAGGTTCTATACCTTCCCATATTTTCTTGCGTTTCTGCTCAAGCGGTTTGTAAGTGAAAAATAGGGGAGGGGTGAGTCTCTTTATCAGTAATATAAGCAAAAACAACACAGCGGCACCGGATGGCGTCGCTGTGTTGTTTTTGTCTGTATGGGGAAAACGCTTACAAACGGCGTTTTTCAGGCGGATAGTCGATTGAATAGTGCAATCCGCGCGACTCGTGGCGTTCCTTTGCCTGTCGCATAATCAAGTAGCCCACGTTGATGAGGTTGCGCAGCTCGCAGATTTCACGCGACGCCTTGCTCTGCTTGAACAGACGCTCGGTCTCCTCGTATAGGATGTCGAGGCGGTTCCATGCACGGTCGAGTCGCAGGTTGGAGCGCACGATGCCCACGTAGGTGCTCATGATTTGGTTCACCTCCTTGAGGCTCTGTGTGATCAGCACCATCTCCTCGTTGTGCTGCGTGCCCTCATCGTTCCATTCCGGCACGTCTTCGCGCAGCGAGTAGTGGGCAATGTTTGCCATCGAATGCTTTGCCGCCGCGTCGGCATAGACCACGGCTTCAATCAGAGAGTTGGAAGCCAAACGGTTGCCTCCGTGCAGGCCTGTGCATGAGCATTCACCCACGGCATACAGGCGTTGGATTGAAGAGCATCCGTTGAGGTCCACCTTGATGCCACCGCACAGGTAGTGTGCTGCCGGCGCCACAGGGATATAGTCTTTCGTAATGTCGATGCCGAGGCTCAGACACTTGGCGTAAATGTTTGGGAAGTGGTGTTTCGTTTCTTCCGGGTCTTTGTGGGTCACGTCGAGCCACACATGGTCGTCGCCTCGCATCTTCATCTCGTTGTCGATGGCTCGCGCCACGATGTCGCGTGGAGCGAGCGACAGGCGCGGGTCGTATTTCTGCATGAATTCCTTGCCGTCCATTGTGCGCAGCACGGCGCCGTAGCCACGCATAGCCTCAGTGATGAGGAACGAAGGGCGGTCGCCCGGATGGTATAGTGCAGTTGGGTGGAACTGAATGAATTCCATATCCTTTACGGTACCTTTTGCGCGGTACACCATTGCGATGCCGTCGCCGGTTGCCACCATCGGGTTTGTTGTCGTGGTGTAGACCTGACCGATGCCGCCGGTTGCCATCACTGTCACTTTCGACAGGAAAGTCTCCACTTTTCCGGTTTCGGGGTTGAGGATATATGCTCCGTAGCAAGTGATGTCGGGAGTGCGTCGCGTCACGATTTTACCCAAATGATGCTGGGTTATGATTTCAACGGCGAAGAAATTCTCAAACACGTCGATGTTGGGGTGACTTTTGAGGGCGCGCACGAGACTCTGCTGGATTTCGGCGCCGGTGTTGTCGGCGTGGTGCAGGATGCGGAACTCCGAGTGTCCGCCCTCGCGGTGCAGGTCGAACTCACCGTCTTCCTTGCGGTCGAAATCAACGCCCCACTTGAGCAGTTGGTTGATTTGTTCGGGAGCGCCTTTCACCACCTTCTCCACGGCAGCGCGGTCACTGAGCCAGTCGCCGGCAATCATAGTGTCTTCTATGTGCTTGTCGAAGTTGTCGACTTTGAGATTTGTCACTGAAGCCACACCGCCTTGTGCATAAAAAGTGTTGGCCTCTTCTATGTCCGATTTGCAGATTAGCGCCACACGGCCTGTCTCTGCCACTTTCAGCGCGAAACTCATTCCCGCTATTCCGGACCCGATTACGAGATAGTCATATTTACGAACCATGACAAAATGATTTTTTATCAACGCAAAAGTACGCAAAAACCGACTATACTACAAAAAAATTTCAGAGCTTTTGTCGCTATTTTATCGGCAGCTCGATGCGGAACGTGGTTCCGGCGCCGATTTCCGACCACTTGACGAAGATGCGTCCGCCGTGATATTCCTCAATTATCCGCTTCGCCAGCGTCAGACCGAGTCCCCATCCGCGCTTCTTGGTGGTGAATCCGGGGCTGAACACCGTCTTGAAGTTTTTTCGGGCAATGCCTTTTCCGGTGTCGGTCACTTCGATGAATGCCGTGCGGTGGTCGTAGCCGGCGGTCACGTTGAGACTTCCCTTGCCTTGCATGGCGTCGACAGCGTTTTTGCACAGGTTTTCAATCACCCATGCGAACAGCGGACGGCAGAGCATCACGTTGCGGTCGTCGTCGGGGAGGTTGACCGACAGTGCCACACTCGTGGAGATGCGTGCACGCATATAGTCAAGTCCCTGCCTTACCGACTCGCACACGGGCTCCAGCTTCATTTCCGGCTTGGAGCCGATTTTCGAGAATCGGTCGGCAATCATCGACAGCCGGTTCACGTCTTTGTCCATGTCCTCGACAATCTCTTTGTCAACGCCCGACGCCTCGAGCATCTGCACCCATGCCATTAGCGATGAAATCGGCGTGCCGAGCTGGTGGGCGGTTTCTTTCGACAGTCCGACCCACACTTTGTTCTGCTCAGCCTTTTTTGTCGACATCACGGCAAGGTATACGATAATCACGAAGATTATCATCACGGCAATCTGGATGCGCGGCAGGTAGGACATGCTTGTGAGCAGCGTGGAGTCCTCATAGTAGATGTGTTGCGTTGTGGCACCGTCGATTTTGATTGGGATATGGTTGTTTGTTTTTTTCAGAGCCTTGAGCCGTTTGGCGAGAAACGCGCGGTTGGCGTCCGACAGCAGGTCGGGCGTCAGCGAGTCGACGGGTTCGGGCATCTTGAAGTTGCGCGACATCAGGATGTTGTCGTTGTCGTCGACAAGCAGCACCGGGATGTTGTTGTTGTTTTTTATGATGCTCAGATAGAAGTCGATGTCGGACGACTGAGCCGATGTCAGCGCCTTTGTGGCGTTGGCCCAAATCTCCATACGCTCGCGTTCCTGGTCGGCAAGGTCGTCGACCAAGTTGTTGGAAATGTGGAGGAAGAAAGCCACAAGCACCAGCGACACCGCCAGAAACACAGTCTTCCAGATCCGTCTGTTGTCATAGATGTTAGCCATACTGTCTGCAAACTTAGTGCATTTGTCGCTCAAAAACAAATTGTGACAGGGTTGTTATTGGATAATCGCGTCAGAAAGCGTAACTTTACGCTGAACTTTAAAACGCGAATCGACTATGAACGACAAGATACAGATTTTCTGTGAGAACACAGGCAAATATATGGATGTCAAAGGCGGAGAGACGCTGCTCGATGTGTACAACCGCATAAAGGATGAAATCAGCGTGAAGCCTATTTGCGCCCACGTCAACCACAAGACCGAGGGTCTCAACTATCCGCTTTTTATGCCGAAGATGGTGAACTTCATCGATGAGGGCAATCCGTCGGGACAGCGCATGTATGTGCGTTCGCTTTGCATGGTGCTCGCCAAGGCAGTCCACGACCTGTATCCTGCCGCCAGTCTGTGCATAGAGCATTCCATCGCCAGCGGATACTATGCCACTATCGACCGGCAGACTGCCGACGCCGCTACTGTCGCTGCCGTGAAGCGTCGCATGGAGGAAATCATTGCCGTCGACATTCCGTTTGTCAGAAGCACTAAGCTTACGACCGATGTCATCAAGCTGTTTCGCAACGCCGGGATGGCTGACAAGGTGACGCTGCTTGAAACAGCCGCCGACCTCTACACCACATATTACAGCCTTGAAGGGTTTGTAGACAGTTACTATGGCGACCTTGTGCCGTCGACATCCTATGTCGGGGTGTTCGACCTTGTGCCCTACGAGAGCGGACTGCTCCTGCTGCCGCCCGACTTTGACGGCGACCGCACGAAGCCTGCGGGGATTAATCCGCAGCCAAAACTGTTCAAGGCGTTTACCGACTATATAAAGCTCAACAAGACGGTGGGAGTGGGCAGCGTGGGCATGCTCAACAAGGCCGTCGCCGACAAGAGCAACGTGGGCATGCTGATTGCCGTGGCAGAGACCATCCACGACAAGAAAATCGGAGCCATAGCCGACCAGATCACCGAACGTTTCCGCCAGGGAGGCGCGCGCGTGGTGCTGGTGGCAGGACCGTCGTCGTCGGGCAAAACGACCACAACCAAACGCCTGTCCATCCATCTGCTTGCCAATCTGGTGCGCCCGCAGATGATTTCACTCGACAATTATTTCGTAGACCGTGAGCACACGCCGCGCGACGAGAACGGCGACTATGACTATGAGTCGCTCTACGCTCTCGATATCGAGCAGTTCAACAAAGACCTGACCGACCTTATCGCCGGGAAGGAGGTGGCGATGCCGTCGTATGACTTCACCACAGGCAAACGCACATACAAAGGCAACAAGCTCCGTCTCGACGACAACTCGATACTGCTGATGGAAGGCATCCACGGACTTAATCCAGAGCTGACGGCAAGCATCCCCGACGAGATGAAGTACAAGGTGTATGTGTCTGCGCTCACAACGCTCAACATCGACAACCATAACTGGGTGCCGACAACCGACAACCGACTGCTGCGCCGCATTGTGCGCGACTTCAAGTATCGCGGCACGTCGGCGCTCGACACCATCCGCCGTTGGCCGAGCGTGCGCCGTGGCGAAGGAAAATGGATATTCCCGTATCAGGAGAACGCCGACGCAATGTTTAACTCGTCGCTGATATTCGAGCTTGGTGTCATGAAGGACTTTGCCGAGCCGATATTGAAGCAGGTGCCGCACAACGTGCCGGAATATGCCGAGGCATACCGTCTGCTCAGTTTCCTCAGCTACTTCAACGCCATCCCCAACCGTCAAATCCCAGCCACAAGCCTTTTGCGCGAGTTCCTTGGTGGCAGCAGCTTCAAGTATTAGAAAAAATCTTGGAAAAGCGGACAAAAACAATGTGAAAATGCTTGGAAAAGCGGACAAAAACGCATAATTTTGCCTTGGAAAAACGACAAGACGATGCTTAAACGAAAGATTGACAGATTTTTAAGAGATTTTTTCAAGACGTCAAGAAACGCCTTGCTTATCAGTGGTGCGCGACAGATAGGAAAAACCTTCTCGATTCGTGAGTATGGCAAGGAGTATAAGCATTTTGTCGAGATAAATTTTGTCGACAATCCCGAAGCTGCAGAGATGTTTGGCAAAGGTTTGTCGGCGCACGACATTTTGTTGCGCTTGTCGCTTTTAACAAAAGCAGAACTTGTCAAAGGCGAAACTTTGATATTTTTTGATGAGGTTCAGGAATGTCCGGAGATTGTCACGGCAATAAAATTTCTTGTGGAAGAGGGTTCTTATCGCTATGTGCTCAGCGGATCGTTGCTTGGTGTGGATTTGAAGGATTTGCGGTCTGTTCCTGTAGGGTATATGAGTGTTAAGAATATGTATCCGCTGGATTTTGAGGAGTTTATAAGGAATGTGGGTGTTGGCGACAGTGTAGTGGAGTCAGTTAGGAAAGCATGGCTTGACCGCACCTCAGTCGACAGTTTTGTCCACGCTAAAATGATGGAGCTTTATCGCCTGTATCTTGTTGTTGGAGGAATGCCCGATGCTGTACGGCAATATCTGGAAACCAACAATCTGCAGACGGTTATAAGAATACAGCGCGACATAATAAATCTATACAAGCGCGACATTTCAAAATATGACTCGGGCAACAAACTCTATATAGAAGAAATCTTCAATCTAATTCCTCCGGAATTAAATGCCAAGAACAAGAGGTTCGTTCTCAAGAATTTAAATGAAAATGCTAAATTCTCGCGCTTGCAGAACAGTTTTCTGTGGCTGACAGACGCTGGCGTGGCGTTGCCTGTGTATAATGTTGAAGAGCCGAAAGTTCCGTTGCTGCTTTCGCGGTCGCGCAATTTATTCAAGCTATTTCAAAGTGATGTGGGGTTGCTCGCCGCACAATATGCTGAAGGCATCCAGTTGCGCATTATTGAAGGGGGAAGCGACATCAATTATGGCTCGGTCTATGAGAATGCCGTGGCGCAGGAATTGACGGCGCACGGGTTCAACACATACTACTACAACAACAAGAAACGCGGTGAATTGGATTTTGTCGTAGAGATGCAAGGCGGTGTGTTGCCGATAGAAGTGAAGTCGGGAAAAGACTATGCGCAGCATCGGGCATTGAACAATGTCCTTGCCTGTGCGGATTATGACATTCCGTATGCGCTTGTGCTGAACAATGACAATCTGCGTGTTGACGGGCGTGTTGTCTATGCCCCGGTTTATATGACAATGTTTCTGGAGCACGACAATGATGCGCCTGAGTTTTATAAAATCGATTTGACGGGGTTGGGATAGGCCAGGTAAATATTTGAGTATAATAAAAAACGACTGTTTTTATGAAAAAATTTTGTTTGGGTTTCCTGGTTTGCTATCTTTGCATTGCAGACAGAAAAACTGTCATGTGACATATCGATAACTGTGAAGCGTTATGCTTATCTCTAAGTCGGGAACGTAGGAAATTCAAGACTTTTCAGAGGGAAAGCGTAATGGCTTCCCACGCAATAGCGTGGGCTGCCGTTGCTGTATCTTCTGAATAAGGTTTTTCCTACGACCTCCGACTTAGATGCATGGCATAAGCAGCGCCACGCTTCGCGTTTTTTTAATACCAAAAAGAAGGAGCCATTGGGGCGTGTGATGGCTCGGATTATAAAAGATGGATTACAAACTTAAAGCGCGTTTTTTGAGCCTTTATTCTATGATATTGGCAGATGGCATAATTGATGCGCGGGAGATGGAGACTCTTTATAGAATAGGGAGGGAAGAGTATGGAATTTCCCAAAAAGAAATAGACTTGGCCATTAAAGAAAGCGGAACTCCATTTCATTGCCCAGAAGATTTGCCAGGCAAAATTAGTTTTTTATATCAAATGTCGGAGATTGCGCTTGCCGATAATCAACTTGATAATTCTGAGCGTTCGTTGATTTGTAAATATGCGAAAAGAATGGGATTTATTGAAGAGAATATCAATGATATTGTAGATTATCTTTTGCAGCAAGCAAAGGCGCATGTCCCAGTCTCAGACGTAATCGACAATATAATGAAGGAGGAATAATTATGCATAGGCTTAAAAAACTGTTTAGTTTGGGTGCCCCTGATGTGAAAAGAGTTGATGGGGCAACAAATTTTGAGGGCATCAAGGAGGCGAGACAACAGGGTGAAACGTATATTAATTATGGCAGGCGACTGTGCGGTATTGTCAATGCAAGTGTTGCGGCGTTGCCACCATTTCTACAACGCATATATAGTCAGGAAAGGCATTCGCAGATTGTTGACGAGGCTAAGCAGCGACAAATGAGGTTGCAGGTAGAGAAAGAGATTGCAGATATTGATATTAAAATCTCCCAAGAAAACAATAATCTTGACTTGCAGAATAAGAAGATTGAAGATGTGAGAATGGAAATGGAAGATGTCAAGCGTAATATCGTAGGTCTGAAGCAAAAGGATAATGAGTTGAATAGGAGTGCGAACATTAAGATGATTCTAGGAATTGTAATTCTAGTACCATTGACCATATATCTTTTTACATTCTATAGTTCAACTTTTTATTCGGCCTTTTTTAAGGATTTTGGGACAGCGGAAAATATAGGAGTGAAAGCAGCGATGTTTGACCCTCAGGCTTTGAGCAAAGCCATGTCTGAAGGCATAATGGAGTTGTTGTTTGTGCTTAGCGCTCCAATTATTTTTTTAGGGCTTGGCTATAGTCTGCATATTTTCACTCAGCAGAAAAAAAGATCGAAATATGTTAAAATAGTATTTATTGTTCTTGTCACATTGCTTTTCGATTGCATTCTTGCCTATTTGATAGGCAAAAGTATATATGATTATGATAAACTGAACACGCTAGCGGATATGCCTAACTACTCAATTTATATGGCCGTTTGCGATGCAAATACGTGGGCTGTAATTTTTTGTGGATTTATAGTATATATTATCTGGGGTGTTGTCTTTGATATGGCATATACTGGATTTGAAGATAGAAAATCAACCAAACGGGAGGTGGAAGCTTGTAACATCAAGATGGATTCATTTAAGGAAAAACTCGCACAATTGCAACAGGGGTTGACTGACATTAAGAATAAACTCGCTCAACTTAATGGCGATAGAAATAACAGACAGAGCTCGTTGAACAATAATATTTTTGTGGATTTGTCGCCAATAAAAGTAGCATTCAGCGATTTCTTTTCTGGTTGGATGACGGTTATGCCTGCGCTTGGAAAGGGGGTTGCTCAGCAAGAAGAAGCAAAAAATGTGTATCAAACAACATTTGAAAATTTATTTAATGTGACATCAATAAAAGAAAGTGAGGAAAAATGAAAGTGAAAGGAATAATACAATCGGCTATGTCTGCCATTATTGTTGCGATGGTAATGTTTGGGTGTAGTTCGGAGAAGCAAGTCAAATCAAAGAAAGATCTATCGCTTCCATTGAATATCACGATTTATTTGGATTTGTCTGATAGACTTGTGCGAGACCTAACTCCGTCGCAAAGAGAACGGGATTTGGCAATTGTTGAACATTTTACAAAGTTGTTTCAGGACTCGTGCCAGAGTACGGGTATTTTAAAATCAAAGCATAGGCTTAAGGTGTTGTTTTATCCAGCTCCGGAAAATACAGAAATAAACACTCTTGCATCGGCTTTGGTGATTGATATGAAAAATCTGCCGGCAAAAGATAAAAGAGTTGAACTTCAGAAAATGCCAAGCGTTTTTAAAAATAGCTTGGCACAAATTTATGATGAAACGTTGAATGCTAAAAAATGGCTTGGAAGTGATATCTGGGGATTCTTCAGCAATAAGAAAGTTGACGATTTATGCATTAAAAAAGGATATAGAAATGTCCTCGTTATTTTGACAGATGGATATTTGTATTATGAATTAAATAAACAGCAAAGTCAAGATGCTTATTCTTATGTTACGTCAAAAACATTACTAAAACAGAATTCTTCAATGATTGTTAAAAGAAAAGGATTGCAGGGATTGGAGGTGCTTATGCTTGAAACCAATCCGTATAGCCCAAAAGAGCATGATCGGTTGCAATCGGTTCTTGAGAATTGGTTTGAGGGTATGGAAATTGGGCGTTTTGTCGTTTCTGAAACTGATTTGTCCAGCAATACGGAGACTGTTATAGATAACTTTTTAAATGGTGATAAATGAAATACATAATATCGTTTGTGTTGGCAGTGGTCTTGTTGTGTTGTTCTTACGACAAGTCAGAAAGAGCGAATTCTGAGATAGTGTATGTTTGTTCAGGAGCGTCTGCCAAACGATATCACAAGTCTGAGAATTGCCGAGGTCTCCTCAATTGCGGTGGAATCATTGAGGAAATGTCAGTTTCAGAGGCAGAGAGCAAAGGTAAAACACAATGTGGGATTTGCTATTAAATATAGTTGGAGCCGAAAAGATGTTGTCTTTAGGGATGGCGAGTCTTTTCGGCTCTTGCTTTCTGACGAGCGTCTAATCCGGCTCAGTAGATTTTGAGTAGGTAAGATTGGCTCAATGTTAAAACGGCGGAATAAGTCGAACTTTGCGCTATGAAGAATTGGCAATGTCGGTGGGCAGAGTGTGGCGGCGCATGCCGCGCTATCGCTGCGCCACCGCGGATGAGTCAAAAAAAAGAGAGCATCACTTTCGTGATACTCTCTTTTGCGGTATGCTCGGCATGAGCTTATTCTAATGGGTGTAAGTCCC
>UMCB01035862.1_pt1 | contig 19752 bp, 16 predicted proteins | sample 1964151 | NCBI WGS metagenome assembly UMCB01 (sample SAMEA4835960, study PRJEB28245) | human gut metagenome | biome: gut microbiome; material: fecal sample | place: Denmark | collected 2008
ACGATTTCAGAATAGGCGTACTGTTCGAGCAGAATTTGCAAAGGGGATAATCAAGAAAGCATTTCAAGATAGAAATGTATATGTTTTTACAAAAATAAAAGAATTACAGCAGAAAATTGATTCTAACACAGAATTAGTTGAAAAAACGACACAAAATATATTTAAGTCAGTACGAGAACTAAAATATGCATTCTTGGTTGAAATTACAGAAGGGGAAGGTGTTGCTCGAGGTTTTAATGGATACCCGGGAAGAATATCTTCTGCAAATGTGCTGTCAGACAATTTTGATTTGCATCAGTTTCAGGAAAAAGATTATAGGGCTGAATATGTATCTTTTTCTGGATATACTGGAGTGGTTGACATGAGCGAGAAAGTGGATGTTGTTGATGAGTATATAAAAAGATGTGAAGCAATAAAGAAATATACTGATAAGAATATAGAAAAAATCAAAGAGGAAATTATTGAATTAAAGAATAAAAAACAAAAACTTTCAAGTCGTTCAATTCAATGGCTAATAGAAAATGATTCATCTGAAAATGTACTATCAAAAGAAGTAAAAGACAACAAATTTCTTGTATTCCTTTTACGTCGAGGATATCTGGATGAAAAGTATGCGAACTATATTAATTATTTCAAGGGAAACAGCATTACGACTAATGACATGAATTTTATTCTTGCTGTAAAAAATCAAGAGCCACAGCCATTTGATTACCAGCTGACAAAAATAAAACAAGTTATTCAAAGATTGCAAGATTATGAGTTTGAACAAAAAGCAATTTATAATTTTCAAATTATGGAAGAACTTTTAGGAGAGGAGAAAATTTCTAATAAGCTGGAAGTCTTTGTGCGGCAATTAGCAGATGGAGCGGAAACAAGCTGGCAGTTTATTGATGAGTTTGTTGATAAGACAAAATACCAGAAAAAGTTTGTACAGATACTCTCCGCGAAATGGAATTCAATGTGGGAATATATTTTGCGGCAAAATACCATGACATATGGACGGCAAGTGTACTATTTAAAACTGATTATAGAATATGTAGATGAAAAGGAACTGTCACTTCTTAATGTAGAAAATTGCATTACAAGCTATTTCGAGAAGCATGAAGATATATTGCAGCAATTGAATGATGTGAGCAGTAATAAAATAATTGCAGCCATAAATAATTGTGACATATGCTTTGAAAAGCTGAATATTGCTAATGTCTCAGATGATGTTGTAGAATACATATTTGATAATTGCCGTTTTAAATTGAATGATTGTATGATCCGAAATGTTATCTCGTACAAAAAGAAGAATCTATTAAAAATGTTTGAAAATCAGCCATATAGTACGATTATCAAATTGGAATATCAACCCTTAACGGAGTATGTGTATGAAAACATGAAGGAGTATATTGAAGCGGTAGTTTTGAAAAAAACAATAATTGAAGATGAGAAAGAGGATATTATTGATCTGCTTCGAAGAACTTTAGAAGAGAGTGATCTGTGTGCTAATATAATTCGTCTGGAAAATTTTGAAATAGAAAAATTAGCGGATTGTCTGGAACAAGAGATACAGAACAAAAGAGATAAAGTGGGAGTGGTTTGGAATACACTCTTAGAGCAAAATAAGATAGGTATTAGCTGGGAAAATACGATGCTATACTGGAAATATTATAGTATCAGCAATTATCTTAAAAAGTTTATTGAGGTAAATGTTGACAAGCTAAGCGTGGAAAAAAATAATTATGTTACGGATAATTTTGCAAAGGATATTATAAATGCTAAATTTGAAGATAGTGTAATAAAGAAACTTTTGCCTGTATTGCCTATGAAAACTTTTGATCTTGATGTCGAACAGCTTCCGGAAAATATTCTTGCGATAATGGTAGAGTGTAATTATTTTGGATATACAATAGAATATTATCAAAGTATTGCAGAACGGAATGAGGATATTGCTGTAGAGTATATTGTTAAAAATCAGGCAGAATTTTATAACAGCTTAGAGGATTTTTCAATGACAAAGAACGTATTGGAAAGATTGCTTTTTGAACAAAAAATTCCGATGGATAACAGGGAAGAACTGTTTGAAAAATATGCTAAGACGTATATGACGGAAAAAATTGCTTTGAATATGAATGCTGAAGGGTTCAAAGTTACAAAAACATTATTTGATATAGCTTGGGAAATTTTATCGGAAAATCAGAAGGAAAGATTAATGATTGCTAATCTTGAACTGCTGAATGTAGATGATATGGAAAAATGTTTTGGAGAACTGAGTGGTCAATATTCAGTATTAACAGAGCGAACAAAACGACGTAATATCAAATTAGATAACACAGAGAACAATAGAAAGTTGGTAGAGTATTTGAAAAAAATTGACTATATAACAAGTTCTTGGGAAGAAGAAAAAACAGATTCGAATGGAAATAGACAGGTGATAAGCATTGGATGTAAAATTAAACAGAAAAAATAAAGAATAGGAAGTGATGCAGATGGAAAGAAAATTGTATAGATATAGATCATTTAAAGATGACTGGAAGGAAGAAGCTTTTGACGGCATAGTAGAACCATCATCGCCGCTCTATTTTAATGATCCATATGATTGCGGATTTTGCTTCCAGGAAGACATTTTAAGTGAACTTCTGGGAAAAGAAGATTATATCAAGGCTTTAGAAAAATATATTCCATTGAAAAGGGAAGACTATGATTTGATTCTTTCGTCAACTGATATTGAAAGTGCGGTGCAGATAGTGTTCCAAAACCATGGAAAAAAGTTCCCAGATTCTTTTTTCAAATCGTTGAGAAATGATGCAAGTGAATGTATGGATGAACTAAAGGATGCAGTAAGAGTTGTATGTCTTTCAGAAACGTATGATTCTATGCTTATGTGGAGTCATTATGCAAGAAATCATACAGGATATTGTATAGAATATGAATTCAACAAGGATGATATGTATTATTCGAGTTTACATCAGGTTAGATATACTAAGGATAGATTCAATATCTCTAAAAAGGATATTTTGGAGGGAAGAAAGGATATAATTGATAAAACTGTATGTAGTAAAGCAGATGTTTGGTCATATGAGAAAGCATGGCGTATTGTGACGGAAAATTATATCAAAACAAGACCGTCAAAAGTAGACCCGAAGACGAGATGTGTTTTGTATTTGAAAGATAATATTAAAGCATTCTACTTGGGGGCAAAGATTAATGAAAAAGAAAAATCAGAAATAATAGAATTTGCAAAGAAAAATAATAGAATTGTTTATCAGATGATTTTGTCTGCGAATACATATGAATTAAGGGCCGAACGAATTGATAATGTGTAATAGCGGTGAAAGAATAGTTTGAAGCGGGTATAGATGGAAAAAGAATAAAAAAAGAAACGAGCAACCCGATTGAGCCCTAAGGCTGTACACGACAAAAAACCCATTTCTTAATTTCTATAATAAAGGAAGGCTGAATTATAGTCAAGAAATTTTTGCGATTTTAAAACAAAGTAATAAAAAGTGTGATATAATAACCTCATAATGAAAAGTAAAATTCCGCCTATTTTTCTACATTGTAGGCGGCAATTTTACATCTGTCAGTTAGTGAAACCTAATAAAAGTAAGAAAGAGGTACCCGCCCATGATGGAATACACCAGCAAATACTGGAACATGCTGACTCCTTTAATAAAGAAAAGCCTGCGAAAACGTTACGGCAAAGCGAAAACCACCCAGCTTCTCCGCAAAACCAACCAGATCTACCGCGACATGCTTCGCCGCGCCGATGATATCGGAAAGGACAACCCGATGGCGTCGAATCTCTATGAAGGCCTTATCTTCCTTGCCCTGTGGGATGCATCCGACCGGAAAATCTCTGTGGAGGAACTGCGTACAATCTCAGAGGAGATGATGTCCTTCCCGCTTCTGAAAGCCATGGGCCTGATGATTAATGCGAATAAGAAGAGCGGCATGGCGCGGATTGCGAAGATGATGCATAAGGATGCCGCCTGGCTGGAAGCACATCCGCAGTATAAGGCGTATTCGTGGGATTTTCATTTTGATGAGACGAAGCATCAGGACGGTTTTTATTACCACTTCACCCAATGTCCCCTGAATACCTTCGCCCGAAAAGAGGGCTATCTGGAAGTGCTGCCGATTATGTGCGACATTGATTACAAGACAGCAGCCCTGATGCATGCGAAGCTCTACCGTGACCATACGCTGGCAGGCGGCGGTGAGGTCTGTGATTACTGGTTCGTGGGGGACAAGGTGGAAAATCCGAAATAAAACAAGACCGGGACGGAACCGGTGAAATGGATCGAAGAATATAAAACACAGAAGGGAGATCACCCAGAATGAGCAATGAAAAAATAAAACCAAAACTGAACGGAACTGCCGAGACGATGCTGCAGTGCTTCTACGCCCGTGCCATGCACAGCAGAAATCCGAAAAACAAGTTCCGCGACACCAAAGCAGAAGAGCTGATCGACCGTATCGACTATGATTTCAGCAATGCGAAAAAGGACACAGCAATGAGCGGCGGAATCGTAGCGCGGAGTGTTGTGTTTGATGAGCTGGTCAGCGACTTTATCCGAAAGAACCCGGATTGTACCGTCGTCAACATCGCCTGTGGTCTGGACACACGGTTTTACCGCATGGATAATGGAAAAATTACCTGGTACAATCTCGATCTGCCGGAGACGATTGAGGTGCGCGATTCCATCTATCAGGAATCCGGCCGTGTTTCCACGATTGCGTGTTCCGTGCTCGACCCGGCATGGGCCGATCAGGTAAAAGTGCGGGGCAAAATGCTTTTCATTATCGAAGGTCTGACCATGTACATGAAAGCGGATGAGGTCAGAATGATGCTCGCCATCATCCGCGATCATTTCGACAATGCCTACGTCTGCATGGAAACGCTGTGCCCGTACTTTGTAAAGAAAGAAAACATCGAAAAATCTATTCAGGCGACGGGCGCGACGTTTACCTGGGGTGCGAACAGCTTTGCAGACTTGGGCGACATTGCCGCCGGTTTCCGAAAAGTAAAAGACGACAACATCGCCCGCGGTATGGAAACGCTGAATCCCATCTACAAGCTGGTGATGTGGATGCCGATCGTCCACAAATTCGCAGAGAAAATTCTGGTGTTTGAAAAAGCGTAAGAAAAGAAATGAAAAGAAACAGGCAGCCCGGCAGCGGAAAAGCCCAAAAAGCTTCCGTGCAGGGAACCTGTTTTTTGCTTGTACAGGAAATTAACAAATCATTCATCCGGCCACACAAAGTGTGCGTTTCCCGCCTCAAGTCCGTCGATCAGAATATTCTGCCCCGTGCAGAACCGGTTCGTCACGGTCATAAAATACGCCCAGTCCGCCGCTTCCTCAACGGTCATCCACCGTTTCAGCGGCGTCAGATCCATGATCTGATCCCAGAGCTTTTTATCTTTCGTGACAGGCAGATTCAGCTCGGTCAGTACGCCGCCGAAATCAAGGCTGTTGCACGTTCCGCCGTACGGTGCAATGCGGAGTGCCACATTTTTTGTGTAGGCGAGAACGCCGCCCTTGCTTGCGGTGTATTCCGGAAATTCAGCTCCGGTATGGCCGCTGGCCGAGCCGATCATGAGGACGGCGCGGATGTTGTCATGAATTCCGTACGCCTCCGTGATTGCGATGGTTCCCTTTAAATTGATATCAATATCATCCTCGTTTTGCACACCCGCGTTGTTGATGACAATATCGAAGGGCGCAAGCGCCGGATACTGTTCCCTGTCGCGGATATCAAGGCAGAAATGAGTATATGAATCCTGGCTGATCGAAGCCTCCTTCCGGTCAAATCCGGTAACGTCAAAGCCTTCTTTTAAAAATTTCTCCGCAATCGCCTTTCCGATTCCGGAGCTGGTTCCTGTAATAAGTACACGCATACGATAACCTCCCGATGAAATATTACCCTCATTATACCGCAAACACAGCATGCGATCCAGAAAAAACGAAAAAGAATGCAGGAAAAGAAAATGTTACAGGGAAAATTACTGCATAAAACAAAAGAGTCTCTCAAACTGCAACAAATAATTGACAGATTTTAGGAGAAGGAGTAGAGTTTTTGAAAGGGGGATTATCCCTGCAAAGAGTAAAAACAAAAGAGGTGCAAATATGCTGAAAGTAGACAATCTTACCTTTGAAGTAAACGAAGAGGGAAGAAAACGCTGCCTCGTCAACCACATCAGTTTTGAAGTGAAGGACGGGGAAATGCTGGTGATTACCGGACCAAACGGTGGCGGAAAATCAACGCTGGCCAAAGTGCTTGCAGGAATTGAGGACGCCAATGGTGGAGAAATCTTCCTGGATGAGGAAAATATTACCGGTTATGATATTGACCACCGCGCAAACGCCGGCATCGGCTATGCATTCCAGCAGCCGCCGCGTTTTAAAGGAATGACGGTGAAAAAAATGCTGTCGCTGGCAGCCGGAAAAGAACTGACGGAAGCCGAGAGCTGTAAACTCCTCTCCGCCGTCGGACTCTGCTCTGCCGATTACCTGAACCGCCAGATGGACGGTACGCTCTCGGGAGGAGAGATGAAGCGTCTGGAGATCGCAACGGTGCTTGCAAAACCGCATAAGGTCAGCATTTTCGATGAGCCGGAGGCCGGCATTGACCTGTGGAGCTTTTCCATGCTGATCAAGCGGTTTGAAGAAATCCACAAAGAGAAAAAAGAATGTCTGATTCTCATTTCTCATCAGGAACGCATTATCCAGATGGCAGACAAGATCATGGTGATCGAGGACGGCCAGGTGAAAGAATACGGTACAAAGGAAGACGTACTGCCGACCCTGTTCCAGCAGAAAACAGGCCGGATGTGCGGCCAGGAAGGAGGCACATGCTGATGGTACAGGTAGATGAGACAACCCAGGGCGTATTAAATCAGATCAGCGAGGGATTTGAGCAGAAAGGGGCATACAATCTCCGCCAGAACGGCATTCCGCTCTGCCACGGTGACAGTGAGCATATCAAAATCCGCAAAAAAGAGGATAAGCCGGGCATTGATATTTTGATCGATGGCGAGACGAAAGGTGAAAAAGTATTTATCCCGGTTGTCGTCAGCGTTTCCGGCATGACGGACCTTGTTTACAATGATTTCTACGTTGCGGACGGCGCCGATGTTACGATTGTAGCGGGCTGCGGCATTCACAACGGCGGCTGCAACGACAGCCGGCACGACGGTATCCATACGTTCCATGTAGGAAAAAATGCCAACGTGCGCTACGAGGAAAAGCATTATGGCGAGGGAAACGGAACGGGACAGCGGATTCTGAACCCGGTGACAAATATTGAAATCGGAGAAAATTCCGTTTTTACGCTGGATACCGTACAGATTAAGGGCGTTGACTCAACAATTCGTACGACGAATGTTGTGATGGATGCAAACTCCAAACTGTTCGTGCTCGAACGTCTGATGACAGACGGTGACCAGAAGGCAGAGTCGGATATTGAAGTATGTATGAACGGAAGCGGTTCTTCCGCACAGATTATTTCACGTTCTGTCGGAAAGGGCAATTCCTCCCAGGTCTTCCATCCCAAGGCAGTCGGCAAAAACAAATGCCACGCCCATATCCAGTGCGATTCTATCATCATGGATCACGCCCAGGTCGGATCTATTCCGGAGATCCAGGCAAAGCATGTGGATGCGGCAATCATCCACGAGGCGGCGATCGGACGGATCAATGATGAGCAGCTATTGAAACTCAGAACGCTCGGCATGACGGAAGCGGAGGCGGAAAACGTCATTATTGAAAACTTCCTGAGCTGAAGAAAAAAAGGAAACAAGAGAACAAAAAAAGAGGCATTTCCAGTCTGCATAGATGGAGATGCCTCTTTTTGTGCATTTTTCACAAAAGCAGGTAGTAAATTTTACTAAAATAAAAAGTAAAATATTTTGACTTTTAACATATGATAATTTACATACGGGGCGGTCTATTTCCCGACAGCCTCTTTTCTTTTTGTCCGGAAAAAACTTGTAAATAAGACGCGAGTGTGCAAAAATAGACATGAAACAGATGCGGAGGCATCCTGAAAAAAAGAGGAGAACAACATGGAAAAACAGAAAAAAATAGCGCTGATTAACGATCTGACAGGCTTTGGCCGGTGCTCGACGGCTGTGATGGCGCCGATCGTGTCGGCGATGAAGGTTCAGGCGGTGGCAGTTCCGACCGCAATTCTCTCGGCACATACGCAGTTTCCGACGTATTACTTTGATGATTATACCGACCGGATGAAGGAGTACATTCAGACCTATAAGGATCTGAAGCTCGATTTCGATGCGATCTCGACCGGCTTTTTAGGATCGGAACAGCAGGTGGATATTGTGCTTGATTTTATCCGCCATTTCAAGACGGACCGCAACTTTGTCATCGTCGATCCGGTTATGGGAGACTATGGGAAGCTGTATCGGACGTACACGAAAGAGATGTGCGGAAAACTGGCGGAACGGGGACCGAAACATATTGTTGTGACGGGTATCCACTTTAACCAGACACAGATTGCCAACTTTATCTATAACAAAGGCGAGGATTTCCAGATCGTTATGGTAGACCGCATCGGCGGCGACCGGAGCGGTACGGGAGATGTCATTGCGGCAATTATCGCAGGCATGTATCTGAACGGCCACAGCCTGTACGAGTCGGTGAAAAAGGCGGCGGATTACGTATCGAAATGCATCCGCTACTGCGAAGAAAACGAAGTGCCGAGCTACTGGGGACTCTGCTTTGAAATGTTTATGAAGGACTTAACGGAGGAAGCGTAATGTATTTATATACTGTAACCGGAGCCGTCGGCGAGGAAGGGTATCTCGACCTTGCAAAGAGCGGCGATCTTACCGGAAAAAATGTCTATGTCAACATGACAAACAAATGCCCGTGCAGCTGTGTGTTCTGTCTGCGCCGGACGAAACAGCAGCAGGAGGGAAATACACTGTGGTTAAAAGAGGGCGAGCCATCCGTTGAGACGATGCTGGAGCTGTTCGCACAGTACGATCTGAACGTGATCAATGAACTGGTCTTCTGCGGCTTCGGAGAACCGCTTGAGCGGCTTGAGGATGTCTGTCGGGTGATCGATTCATTAAAAGAAACGTATCCGAACCTGAAAGTGCGTCTGAATACGATCGGTCTTGCCAACCTGATCTATGGAAGAGATATCACCCCGGAATTAAAGGGAAGATTCGATACCGTCTCGATTTCCTTAAACGCACCGGATGAAAAGGAATTTCTGGAGCTCACGCGGTCGAAATTCGGCATCCAGTCGTACGAGGCGATCAAGGAGTTTGCGGTTCTTTCCAAACAGTATGTGCCGAATGTTGTGATGACGGTTGTCGAGAAAGTCATGCCAGAGGAGAAAATTCAGAAGTGCCAGGAGATCTGCGATACCTTAGGAGTTACTTTACGTGTCCGCCCGTTTGAAAATTGAGAGGCCCGCAATCTTTCGCTTGTATTTGAACGACATAACGCCTATAATGGGAAGGAAAAACAAAAGAGAGGGAGAGACGTATGAACGAGTTTAATGGAGTCCTCCGCGATGCGAGAAAGCTCGGCATTCCTAAAATGCTGATTCTCGGATTGCAGCACATGTTTGCCATGTTCGGTGCAACCATTCTGGTGCCGATTCTGGTAAACAGCTACTTTGTAGACGCATGCGGCGAGGGGCCGTCCCGCGGTCTTACCGTATCCGTCACACTGTTCTGCGCCGGCTTTGGAACCCTGCTGTTCCATCTGTGCGCGAAATTTAAAGTACCGGCATTTCTTGGTTCTTCGTTTGCATTCTTAAGCGGTTTCGCCGCTGTTGCAAACCTGAATACCGGAAAATATGCCAGCATGAGTGTCAACGACAAGGCAGCCTATGCCTGCGGAGGTATTGTGGTAGCAGGTCTTCTGTACCTGATTTTTGCCTTGATCATCCGCATGGTCGGCGTCAAACGCGTGATGCGCTACCTGCCGCCGGTTGTCACAGGTCCGGTTATCATCTGCATTGGCCTCAGCCTTGCTGGTTCCGCCATTAATAATGCTTCGACGAACTGGTTCCTGGCACTGGTTGCGCTGGCAGTCATCATCATTTTCAACATCTGGGGAAAAGGAATGTTCAAAATCATTCCGATTCTGATGGGCGTTGTGATTGCCTACGCTGTGGCAGTTGTCCTGAATGCACTCGGCATCAAAAATCCGGACGGATCCGTGATCATCAACTTTGCGCCGGTTGCACAGGCAGGCATCGTCGGACTTCCGCCGCTGCAGCTCTGCAAATTCGATCTGACCAGCATTATGATCATGGCACCGATCGCGATCGCGACCATGATGGAGCATGTCGGCGATATGTCGGCGATCTCTGCAACCGTAGGAGAGAACTTCCTTTCTGATCCGGGCCTGCACAGAACCCTGCTCGGTGATGGTCTTGCAACCGCAATGGCAGGTTTCATCGGCGGACCGGCCAACACGACGTACGGCGAGAACACCGGCGTTCTGGAATTGAGCCGCGTACATGACCCGAGAGTCATCCGTATTGCCGCAGTCTTTGCGATTATCGTCAGCTTCATTCCGAAGGTATCGGCACTCATCAGCACCATGCCGTCCTCTATCATCGGAGGCGTCAGCTTCATGCTGTACGGTATGATTTCTGCCATCGGTGTGCGCAACGTGGTAGAGAATAAAGTAGACCTGACCAAATCGAGAAACCTGATCATCGCGGGCGTCATCTTTGTCTGCGGACTGGGCTTCAGCAACGGTCTCTCCTTTACGATCGGCGGAACGACCGTCACCCTGACTGCACTTGCCATTGCAGCCATCGCAGGAATCCTGCTGAACATGATTCTGCCGGGCAATGATTACGAATTCGGCGTAAACGAGTCCGGGGACGAGAACAGAGGAATCCACGCATAAAGAAAAATGCAAAAGAAAATCCGTTTTTTCTGCATCTGTATTCTGCACAAAGGAATGTGCAGAAACAGAGAGGAAAAAGCGGATTTTCTTTGCATTTCGGTACGGGCAAGTGCATACTGGAGAGTAAGAAGATGTAAGGCTGGTAAAAAAATGACACACGAAAGATCGAAAAAGGGGATGATGGGACAGGTCGTCGGATCCTTATATTACCTGGATCCAACGGTGATTCCGCGGCTGAAAAGTCTGCGAAGCGGTGACGATCCGGTGTTTTCGTTTGGTGTTTTATTTTACGCGCTCAAACGCAATCCGCGGAGAGTGGTTCAGCACGTAGATGATGCCGCGCTGTTCAAATCCGTTTTTCTGGATCAGATGCTGCATGATTTGATTGTCCGCATGCGTATCGACGCGCAGGTGCGGGATCTGTGCCCAGCAGTAATCGACGATCTGGGAGAAAAATCCGTGGATTGTTCCGTCTGAGGCAACCTGGTGGATTGTGCCATACGGCGCATCGGAGAGCCAGGAGCCGTCGTCGATCTGCAGATACGTCGGATCCTCACCGATGATGAAGGCAAACGCGCCGTGCAGCGTGCCGTTTTCTTCCAGGACAAAAAGCTGTTTGTCACGGATTCTGTTGTGAATCAGCTCCTCCGGCGGAAAATGGTTTCCCCACTGATTCGGATTTCCGGTTTCCTGCATAAAAGAGCGGGCGTACGCATAGATTGACATGATCGAAGTAAAATCCTCCGGGACGGCAAGTCGTATCATGATAAAAATTCTCCTTTTAGTTCAAAATAAGCAGTTTTATTGTAGCACAGCGGACGATGAAGCACAAGAAAGAGAAAACAGGATTTGACTTTTTGAAAAATCCCATGTACAATGCAGTTAGTTACAACTAACTAAAGCAACCAAAACCACAACACAACGATTTCTGCCGGTCCTGGATGGGCCGGTTCCGTATCAAATTGTCAGAAAGGAAAGAATATGAAACAAAATCGAAAACGAAAAGAGACGGCGGGCATGAATTTTCTCCGCTATCTCGGCCCGGGACTTCTTGTCACGGTCGGTTTTATCGACCCGGGAAACTGGGCATCCAACATTGCCGCCGGATCGGGTTACGGCTACGAGCTTCTGTGGATGGTCACCCTGTCCACGATCATGCTGATTTTTCTGCAGCACAATGCGGCGCATCTCGGCATTGTCACGGGAAAGTGCCTCTCGGAGGCGGCGAGCCTCTATCTGCCTGCGTGGCTGAAAAACACGATTCTTGCGACGGCGATGATGGCAGCGGTGGCGACCGCAATGGCGGAGATCCTAGGCGGTGCGATTGCGTTCCAGATGCTGTTCGGCATTCCGATCAAGCTCGGCAGCATGATGATTCTCATGCTGGTTCTGATCTGTGAGTTTACAAGTGCTTACAAACGGATTGAAAAACTGATCATTGTGTTTGTCTCGCTGATCGGATTTTCGTTCCTCTTTGAGGTCTGGATCGCCGATATCGACTGGGCGCAGGCGGCTGTCGGCTGGGTAAAACCGTCGTTTCCAGAGCACTCAATGCCGGTCATCTTAAGCGTCCTCGGTGCGGTCGTCATGCCGCACAACCTGTTTCTCCACTCGGAAATTATTCAGAGCCGCCAGTGGAATCTTGAGGATGATGAGGTGATTGCGCGCCAGTTAAAGTATGAGTTCAAAGACACCCTGTTTTCCATGATCATCGGATGGGCCATCAACAGTGCAATGATCCTGATGGCGGCCGCAACGTTTTTCCAGCCGCAGAATGCAAAGCAGGTGGATGATCTCGCAACGGCGGGAAAGATGCTGACACCGCTCCTTGGAAATGCCGCATCGGTGATTTTTGCAGCAGCGCTTCTGCTCGCCGGAATTTCATCGAGCATCACCGCGGGAATGGCGGGCGGAACCATTTTTTCGGGAATTTTTAACAAGCCGTATGAGATCAAGAGTAAGGAGACACGCTGGGGAATCCTTCTTACCATGATCCCGGCCGCAGCGGTCATTCTTCTGATTGATTCCCCGTTCCAGGGCCTTCTCTATTCACAGATGTTCCTTGGAATGCAGCTCCCGATTACGGTATTTACGCAGATTTATCTGACGTCCTCGAAAAAAGTCATGGGAAAATACGCGAACAGTCTGCGGCTGAAAATTGCCCTGTTTGCGATTGCGGTGATTGTGACACTGCTGAATATCGCGCTGCTGTTTGTGCAGTAAAAAGAATGAGAAATAAAAAAAGGAAGTCCGCTGCGCTGATCCCTGAAAAAGAGGCCGGCGCAGCGGACTTCTTCTATTATAATATGCTCTCCATGCAGGCATCGACAAAGTCCTGTAGAAGCGGAGAGAGTTTTCGCCCCTTTTTCCAGATCACGGCGATCTGCGTTTCCAGGTCGCTTTCTGCGAGTGGCTGGATGCGGAGTCCCTGGCAGAGAGAGCTCATGGACTGCGGGAAAATGGCAGTGGCAAGGCCTTCCTTTGCCCAGAGCATCGCGCCGCGGGGATCGTCGCAGATGCAGAAAAGATCGGGCTCCATGCCGCGCGAGTGGAACGCATCCATGATGAGCGCCTCATACCGGCGGTAGATGATGAGCGGAATATTCAAAAGATCCGAGAGCTTTAGCGATCCGTTCTTCTCGGGAAGCATATCTTTTGAAGAAACGGCAATCATAGGTTCAGAGCTTAAAATTTTATAGTCGACATCGTCGAGCCGCAGCGGCGTGCGGGCGATGGAAATGTCGATGATGCCGTCCATCAGATAGCGGTACAGCGTGTAGGTGATGCCGTCGTGCACCTCGAAGTTGACATCGGGATTGCGGCGGGAAAAAAGCGAGACGCACGGCATGATCGTCGCAACGGTGGTCGGTGTGATGCCGAGGCGCAGAACCCGCTTTTTGCCGACCTTTGCGACCTCAAGCTCCGTCGATTTCACGTACTCGAGCAGGTTGGCGGAGCGGTCATACAGCAGTTTTCCGGCTTCGGTCAGGCGGACGCCCTGGCGGGTACGTTCAAATAAAGTGACGTTCAGTTCGGCTTCCAGCTGCTTTAACTGATAACTGAGCGGCGGCTGGGACATATTGAGGCGGCGGGCGGCCTCGTGAATGCTTTCGGTTTCGGCGATGACGCGGAAATATTCAAGCTGGCGCAGTTCCATAAGAGACTTCCTTTCGTGAAATCATCTATGATATTAAAAGTGTATCACTAAGCTATAAAAACAATACTATTCGTATTAATCATATGAGATTATACTGTCAATGTCAAGAAACAAAGAAATGGAGAGTGAAAAAGAAGATGAAAAGTCTTGGAGTCTACTTGAAGCACTACAAAAAAGAGAGCATCATCGCTCCTTTGTTCAAGCTTCTGGAAGTCGTATTCGACCTTCTGGTGCCGATGGTTGTTGCCCAGATCATCGATGTGGGTATCGCAGGCAATAACCGTCCGTACATCGTCAGCCGTTTTGGAATCCTCGTTCTGATGGCGGCAGTCGGACTTTGCTGCAGCTTCACCGCGCAGTATTTCGCGGCAAAAGCGAGCGTCGGCTGTGCAACCGAGCTTCGCCAGGCGGTCTTTGACCACATCCAGGCTCTGTCCTTTACGGAGCTGGATACCATTGGAACCGATACGCTGATCACCCGCCTGATCAACGATATCAACCAGGTGCAGAACGGAATCAACATGGGTCTGCGTCTGCTGCTGCGGAGTCCGTTTATCGTATTCGGTTCCGTTGTGATGGCATTTACCGTCAACGTAAAATGTGCCATCGTATTCCTGGTTACTATTCCGATCCTGTTCGTTGCCGTATTCGGCATTATGCTGGTCAGCATCCCGCTGTTCAAAAAGGTACAGGCGGCACTCGACCGCGTCACCGGAATGACAAGAGAAAATCTGAACGGTGTCCGTGTCATCCGTGCGTTCTGCCGTGAGGAGCAGTCTGTTGCCGATTTCGAAAAGAGCAACGATGAGCTGACTCGTCTGAACGAGTTTGTCGGAAAAATTTCCGCACTGTTAAATCCGCTGACCTATGTCCTCATCAACATCGCAGCCGTTGTCCTGATCTGGCAGGCAGGCCTTCAGGTCAACATCGGCAGTATGCAGCAGGGACAGGTTGTCGCACTTTACAACTACATGCTGCAGATCATCGTGGAGCTGATCAAACTGGCATCGCTCATCATCACCTTAAACAAATCCGTTGCCTGTGCAGAGCGTGTCTCCGGCGTACTGGCAGTTCCGACAACCATGAACTACCCGGCAAAAGGCGGTGCTGCAAAGAAAGTAACTGGCGATGCAGCTGTTACATTTAAAAATGTCAGCTTCACCTATGCAGGAGCCGGCGCAGAGAGTTTATCGGATATCAGCTTTACCGCAAAACGCGGCCAGACCATCGGAATCATCGGCGGTACCGGAAGCGGAAAATCGACGCTGGTCAGCCTGATTTCCCGTTTCTACGATGCGACCAGCGGTGACGTCATGGTAGACGGCGAGAATGTAAAGAATTACACGAAAGAAGAGCTCTGCAATAAAGTCGGTGTTGTTCAGCAGAGAGCAGTGCTCTTTAAAGGCAGCATCCGTGACAATATGAAGTGGGGCAAAGAGGACGCCACCGATGCAGAAATCTGGGAGGCGCTCACCACAGCCCAGGCGAAAGAAGTCGTAGAAGGCAAACAGGATCAGCTCGATTTTATGCTGGAGCAGAACGGAAAAAACCTCTCCGGCGGACAGAAACAGCGTCTTTCTATTGCGCGTGCGCTGGTAAAAAAACCGGAAATCCTGATTCTGGACGACAGCTCGAGTGCGCTTGACTTTGCAACGGATGCAAAACTCCGCAAAGCCGTCCACAATCTCGAAGGAAACACGACAACCTTCCTCGTATCCCAGCGAATCGCCGGCATCCGTCAGGCAGACCAGATCCTCGTTCTTGGAAATGGTACGCTCGAAGGAAACGGCACACACGACGAGCTGATGAAAACCTGCGAGGTTTACCGCGAGATTTACTTCTCCCAGTTCCCGGAAGAGCGTGCAGCTTATAACAACGAAAGCGGGGTGATCGCATGAAAAAGACAGAAAACAAGTCTGGAAAAAGCGGCATGCAGGTCATGAAAAAGCTGATGGCGTTTATCGGAAATTATAAAATTTTCTTAGGCCTTAGTATTGTTCTGGCTGCGGTTACCGTTATTTTACAGCTTTATATTCCGATCCTGTTCGGCGATGCGATCGATGAGGTCGTTGCAGCCCACCAGGTCAATTTCCCGGAGATGTGGTTCTATCTGAAACGAATCGTATTCTTTACCCTCGTTTCCGCACTTTCCGCATGGATCATGAACCTGATCAACAACCGTATGACGTACCGCATCGTGCGCGACCTTCGTTCCCAGGCGATCCGTCATATCCAGGTGCTGCCGCTGTCCTATCTGGATCAGCACAGCTCCGGAGACATCGTAAGCCGTGTTATCGCAGATACCGATATCTTATCGGACGGTCTTCTGCTTGGCTTTACGCAGCTGTTCTCCGGCATCGTAACCATTATTGTGACACTGTTTTTCATGTTCTCGAAGAACGTATGGATCACCCTTCTTGTGATCTGCCTGACACCTCTCAGCTTCTTCGTGGCAAAGTTTATTTCCGGCCGCTCGTTCAAAATGTTCCAGAAACAGAGTGAGACGAGAGGAAAACAGACCGCACTCATCGATGAGATGATCGGAAACCAGAAAGTAGTCAAAGCGTTCGGCTATGAGGAAAAAGCTTCCGAGCGTTTTGCAGAGATCAACAAAGATCTGCAGAAATACAGCCAGCAGGCCGTGTTCTACAGTTCCTTAACGAACCCGTCCACCCGTTTTGTCAACAACGTGATCTATGCCGGTGTTGCCCTTGTGGGAGCTTTCATGATCCCGGGCGGCGCGCTGACCGTCGGCGGACTTTCCGTTCTGCTGTCGTACGCAAACCAGTATATGAAACCGTTCAATGATATCAGTTCCGTTATCACCGAGATGCAGAACGCGCTTGCCTGCGCAGGCCGTATCTTTGCTCTTCTGGAAGAGAAAGAGGAGAGTGCAGACCCGGCCGGAACGATCGATACCGTGACGGGAAATGTGACGATCGATGATGTAGCATTTAGTTATGACAAAGAGAAAAAACTGATCGAGAACTTTAATCTTGACGTACAGCCGGGCATGCGTGTTGCCATTGTCGGCCCGACCGGATGCGGAAAGACGACGTTTATCAACCTGCTGATGCGCTTCTATGATGTCGATGCCGGAAAGGTCTGCATCGACGGAAAGCCGATCGACAAACTGTCCCGCCATGCGCTCCGCAGCTGCTTTGGTATGGTGCTGCAGGATACCTGGATCAAACAGGGAACCGTGCGCGACAACATCAGCTTCGGAAAGCCGGATGCGACGGAAGAGGAGATCATCAATGCGGCCAAAGAGGCACACAGCTGGGAGTTTATCAAGCGTCTGCCGAAGGGGCTTGACACGGTTCTCAGCGAAGACAGCATCAGCCAGGGGCAGAAACAGCTTCTTTGTATCACCCGTGTCATGCTCTGCCTGCCGCCGATGCTGATCCTCGACGAGGCGACCTCCAGCATCGATACCCGTACCGAACTGCAGGTTCAGGAGGCGTTTGACAAGCTGATGCAGGGCAGAACGAGTTTCGTCGTTGCCCACCGTCTGTCCACGATCCGCAACGCTTCGCTGATCCTCGTCATGAAAGACGGAAAGATTATCGAGCAGGGACGTCATGAGGAGCTTCTTGAGAAGAAAGGCTTCTACTACAATCTGTACAACAGCCAGTTCCAGGCGTCATAAAAGATATTTGGAAAAGAGAACAGCAGATCTGTGCCACGCATGCGATTTTGAGGCGTGCGCGCGCAGATCTGCTGATTTTTTATATGTTTTTGCAATATTCTGAAAAAAATACGGCATGGGGTATTGACGAATCCTATCACAGGTGCTATAGTTTTACAAAAATAAAAAAAGACGTAGAAGTTTTTAGAAAATGTGCGGAGAGCTTTTGGAAATTTAATTTTCGAAAGGTGCACGACCGAAGAAGTAAAACTTTCAGGTGCTGGTTCTCTTCTTAAAACAAGAACGGACGGGAGACGGCGAGGACTAAAAACGGAGTGGTCTCTGGAGAAGCTCTTGAAAAGAGTGCCGAAGGTGCAATGCAGCGATGCAGAATCTCTCAGGCAAAAGGACAGAGTCAAAAAAGATACAGAAGAAAAACAGCCGCGGAACAAAAAAGCGGTGCGCAGAAACGAAAAAATTCCGGAAGCGCGGTTTTTTGCTGTATTTTTCAATCAGAGCCATGTTCTGCAGGAAAAATTCCGCAGGAGATGGTATTTTTTTTCTCAAAACGGTGCGGATGTGTGATCCACATCGTTCAGACCATACGTCGAATGGAAAGGGAGAAAAGAAAATGGATGCATTGAATCAGGCAATTGCGCAGATTAGTGATGTGCTCTGGAACAGCGTACTGCTGTTTCTGCTGGTAGGTACGGGAGTTTATTTCTCTGTTCGGACCCGCTTTGTACAGGTAAGAAAGTTTAAGACCGCGTGGAACCGCGTCTTCGGCGGTTTCTCGTTAAAGGGTAAGAAGGCCGGAAAAGACGGCATGACTTCCTTCCAGGCGCTTGCAACAGCGATCGCCGCACAGGTCGGAACCGGAAACATCGCAGGATGTGCGACCGCACTCGTATCCGGCGGCCCGGGAGCCATCTTCTGGATGTGGCTTGCTGCGTTCTTCGGCATGGCAACGATCTACGGCGAGGCGTATCTCGCGCAGATCTCCAAACGCCGCGATGAGAGCGGAGAAGTCATCGGAGGACCGGTTTACTACATTACCCACGCATTCAAGGGAACGTTTGGAAAAGCACTGGCAGGCTTCTTTGCCGTAGCCGTTATTCTGGCACTTGGCTTTATGGGAAATATGGTACAGTCGAACTCCATCAGTGATGCGTTCTACACCGCATTTTCCGTACCGAAATGGGTGATGGGTGTGATTGTAGCCGTTCTCGCCGCATTCATTTTCATCGGAGGTATCTCCCGTATCGCATCCTTCACCGAAAAAGTTGTTCCGGTGATGGCAGCACTGTATCTTGTCGGAGCCCTTGTTGTTATTCTGATCAACATCCAGCATGTGCCGTCAGCGATTGCTTCGATCTTTATCTGTGCATTCCGTCCGGACGCCGTATTTGGTGCAGCAGCCGGTATTACCGTGCGGAAAGCCATGCGTTACGGTGTTGCCCGAGGCCTCTTCTCTAATGAAGCCGGTATGGGTTCCACCCCGCATGCCCATGCGATTGCCGATGTCGAGAACCCGGAGGATCAGGGTGAAGTAGCGATGATTGGTGTCTTTATTGATACCTTCGTTGTCCTGACCATGACCGCTCTCGTTATTCTTTCTTCCGGCGTTCTGGAAGAGATGATGAGTACCGGTGTTAAAGGAACCCCGGTCGCACAGGCGGCATTCCGAACCGGCCTCAAAGGCTTCGGACCGGCGTTCGTAGCGATCTGTCTTCTGTTCTTTGCATTCTCGACCATCGTCGGATGGTACTTCTTCGCAAGACAGAACGTACAGTATCTGTTCGGAAAGAAAGCAGTCGTTCCGTTCTCACTGATCGTCGTTGTGTTCGTTTTCCTCGGCTCTCTGCTGAAAGTAGATCTCGTATGGAACCTGTCAGACCTCTTTAACGGCCTGATGGTAATTCCAAACCTCATGGCGTTGATCGTCCTCGCAGGAACCGTAGCAAAAGCGGCAAAAGGTGAAAAAGTAGAATTCTAATCATATATACAGAACGGGAAAAAGGAGGAAAGTCTGCTGATGCAGACTTTCCTCCTTTTTGCAATTATTCAGAGCCACATCTCGA
>UMCB01014847.1_pt1 | contig 19615 bp, 15 predicted proteins | sample 1964151 | NCBI WGS metagenome assembly UMCB01 (sample SAMEA4835960, study PRJEB28245) | human gut metagenome | biome: gut microbiome; material: fecal sample | place: Denmark | collected 2008
ACTAAAATCAATCGTCTGTTTTCAGTAACGATTTAGTAACGATGCTTTTGCTTAGTAGTATATCTCTATCTTTCAAAGATTTATAAATCCATTTTATGGCAATAGGTAATGGATTTGTAACGTGCTATCTTCTACATCTTGCTTCAAATAGAAGTGGAGTGATTAGCTGATGACAAAGGTAAGTAAAATAAATAATTTATCAGTCTATTTCACTTCAATTCTTTCTTTATCTTTCACTAAATCAAGAATTGTATTACTTTCAATAATCTCATTCAGCAAGTTACCAGCAAGTTAGGAATAATGTTCCAACCTCTGTTAATCAGCTACATAAACATATATATTGTGAATGCAGCAAGTTACCAGCAAGTTAAATCAGCCCCATATTGGAATGTATTTCATGTAGCGAGGGGCTGTATTGGGGTCTATGGGTTTTATTAGTTTATTTTTTAGAACCTCTTTGATTAATCGTGAAATACTGCCTGATGAAGATTCCGCAACCCCAAACCTTTCCCTCAAAGAACTATTTGTAAGAGCGTCTCCTTCTATATACTTTATGCAAGCATGTAAGTATGTTGCCCATATTTTATCTTCCATCGGGATATTGGTGAAATCTAAATGAGAAAACAAAGAAACCTTGGTCGATTCTTGATATATTTGAATTCGCGGAGCTGGCAACTTTTGCAATTCACAACTAATAACCATTCTATCCCATCCACGTCCCAATTCTTCACACATGTTCAACCGACGCATTAAAGATGCTAATTTTTCGTTTCTTGATTTTGGTGGATTATCCACAATTCTCATAATATCAACTAATGGCGTTCCTGAATTTGTAACCTCTACCCGATTCTCGAATATTTCGATAAGTGGTCCTGTTCCGGTAATGAAAAAATCCTGATGAATAAGACTATTGGCTATTGCCTCTCTAATAGCAGGTATAGGGAATGTGCTTATAGACTTTCTGCGAACAGAGTCAATATCTTCTTTTGAAGGCAACAGTGTATTTACATATTTTACTGCATTCTCGAAGCTAATGGCATACCCTTCTGTCGTTGTTTCTTCTTTTAATATTACAAGCCTATTAAGCCCATCGTATTGTACTATTCTTATTGCTTTCCGTCCTACACGTGGAAATTCAGAAAGTCTCTTTGCGAAGAGAATAGCCCCAAGGTTTGTTATGGCATACAAACCATTATCTTGTTTTGCAATAATGCCGTCTTCGACTAAATAATGCGCATATCTATCAATACTTGTTGGAACAGGCATATTCAGAATATCAAAATATGCCTCGCAATTTAAGTAACGAGGAATATCTTGCAATTGTATATCAGCTATTGCGTAAGCATCTTCAAATTGCTGGTTTCTCAATCTATCCCATAATTGAGCTTGCAATGCGGGAAATTCAATAGCTTTCTTCGTATAACTGCCGATTCGTATATAGTCTATCTTTTCAAATGTAACAGGGTTTCCTACGGCTTTTGAAATAACCAGCATTTCGACATGCTTGCCGTCAATATCAACAGAATGCATCTCGAAATCGGCATTTTTGGAAAGTAGATAGCGTAACCAATTTTCAAGTTCCTGATTACCTTTCTTCTCTTTTTTCAAATTAACTTTCGTGCCAATTATCTCGTGTGTATTATCATCAACACCCCATATCATATAGGCATAACTTCTATCTGCAATAACTGCACTATTGGCTAAAGCACTGATGTCTTCGCCAACCATTTTGGGATCGCAATTGTTATGTTTGAACTCTACCCAACCTGTTTCTTGTGGCAGTTTACACAACTCAAGTACCAGCTTATCCAAATTTTCCATATGCCTATAAAATCACTTAAAAATAATTCAATCTTTAAAATAACTCATTTTCTTCCATACCCTGACCATCTGAGTCTGTATTATTCACGATGCCCTTGTTAATCCAGAAATTAGGCATAGAAGTTTTGAACTCTGAATCAATGTAGTGACATTGTTCCTTAATGATGCCACGTCTTTCTATCGCTGGTTGCAAACAGTAAAGATCGAATTCTTCAAGATTAACATCTTCAACGGATTTCCAATGAGGAAATAACAATTTCATAGCTGCTGTGGCTATCTTCTTTACAGCTTTGAAATCGCGCATATCCGCTTTCTTGTCATATACGACAAGGTCGTCAAACAAAAGTCCGTATGAATTTTCGGTACGGAGCGAATGTAATATTTCAGAGAAATATTCTACGTTGATAGTCCAACCTTTGTAAATCATACTTTTGTTGATGCGCGGTAAATACCACCCCTCAATAAAACAATGGAAGCGGTCAAGCAAAGCTGACTCTCTGAAATACAAAGGTAATGCATCAAAATATCTCTTACTTTGGGGCAGACGCTCGGAAGTAAGTTGGATGTTTCCCATCAGCATTAAGCCACACTCTGACGAAAATTCATTATTGTCTATGGTGGTTTTACCGCTTTCAAGGTATGATTTTAGTGCTGCCTGAATTTCAGAAGGCTCTTGGAAAGTGATTGTTTGAATTTCATCAAAAACAGTAAAGTCATGGTTCTTTATGATACCATTCTGCTGTTTCTGCTTGTCGTAGAAAAGTTTTGCACGAGTAACTTTTCCGCCACTGACAAGCCATCCGTATTTGGAGAGGTTGCCGAAAACATAACTTTTACCAGTTCCTTTAGGGGCTAATTCAACTACGTTCAATCGAGGCTCAACAAAGATGAACAGACGAGTAAGAAATTCCAATTTTTGGTGCATATTCTCAAAAGAATCTGCATCGTATTCCATTGCGGATAGCAACAAATCAATCCATTCATCGGTAGTAAACGATTTACGAGCATCACGTAAATAATTAACGTCAACTGACTTATAAGGCTTAAATGGTTTATAGTCAACCATTTCTACATGATTTTTCTTGCCGTCATCATCAGGCAAGAGAGCCAATTTAATAATACCCCAACGTTCTCCGTCAACAAGTGTTCCTGTATGTTGGCTATAAACATATTCAGGGATAACGCCCTCATTAAGTTTGATGCCCATGTCAGGAATAGCAAAGCGGCGAACACCTTTCACTAGGTCAATATAAATAATGAAGCGAACCAACAAAGTGAGGGTTTCGCCTTGTGCCAGTTTATCTTTAACATCCGTTGAATTTTTTGGGATAACTATATCTAGGAATGATGTCAGTTTTCCTCTATCAATGCTGCCGTCTGGACTTAGATATTTTTTTAACAGAAAGTCCTTAACAAATGCAGGAAGATTTCGCCCCGCAAACAAACTATCTGTTGAATTGGGGTCTTTATGTATAGACATTGGTGCAAAATGCTGACGCACCTTTTCTGATATTATTTCGCGCATAAAATAAAAATTTTGCAGTTAGAACAAATCTTCTTCCTCTAAACCTAATTTAAGTTCGAGTTTGAAGTCGCGGTACTTATCTCCAATAATCAATCGAATATTTTTAGCATCTTGCAACAACGGCAGACATGGGGTAATGTAACTATTTCCTGATTGAGCAATCAATTCATATCGTACATTATTATACTCGACAATCGGAATGTCATTAAATGAAAGTCCGCGAATGTCAAAATTAAGAATGGGATTTGAAGCAGAGACTTCAAAATCCTGCAATTTTGCAGTCCAATTAGTGGCGTTTGGTTGCGAAGAAATTATCAATATCGGTACGAGTACTTCTTCGGGAGTACATCCTCCATGGCAACCTGAACCGTCATGAATTTTTGCACATAACGAATTGTGCTGTAAAGCACAAACGGTAGTGTTATCATCAAGAATAATATAGCGATCATCAATAGTAGGTTTCTTCACCGAGGCAATTCTTCCACCATGATCACTTTCAAATCCTGGCAAATTCAGACCGGAACAGAGTTGCGGAAGATAAGAAATACCATGGTCAGAAACAATAGCTATTTTCTTATCAGGATTGTTATCAAGAATATTGTTGATAATTTCAGCGATCTTCTCCATATCATCTATGATGTATTGCGGATATTGCCGAACTTTATGAGAAACGGTATCTAAATCACCCTCTTTCTGCAAGTTGTCATTTGCAAGAAGTAACAATGATTTTTTGTTATTCTCTGTTTTGGTAGGAATATCTGCACGAGAAACATAAACTTCATTCAAGAAGAAATTGTCGTGTTTGCGTAGCCCTATCACATGTTGAATGAATGGTAACCAATCCAATCCCAAACCGTCTATCCAATAAAATACATCAATATCCTTGCGACTATTGAGCAAAGTTCGAGTGGTACTGAAATTATGATACCAAGAGTTGAATTTAATAGTGTCATGATTCTTTTCACAGATGGTATTAAGTACTTCATCTGTGTACACGTTACTGATTTTTGCTCTTTTATAAGCATCTATGTATTTGAGAACCCACTTACTTTCGGCTTCTTTTATACCAAAGGAAGTGCCAAGATAGTAGTACAATTGCGGATAAAGTTCTCGAATATCTTCTTTTGAAATATAGGAATGGCTAACCCAGTCAATCAAGAGTGCTTTTTCTGCGTTAGTGACAAGTGACACATATTGCAAGGCTGTGCTATATCCAGAAGTTTCAACAACTTGATTGATTTTTTCAATCAGTTTGTGCTGAATTACTTCAGAAAGCACCACTTTCTCTTTGTATATATAAGACAGGATAGCACTTCGCTCATACAAATAATTTTCGGGATTTTCAAGGTTGAAGATTGTAAGAGCTATTGCCTGAGTCAAGTCGGAATTGGTATATCCATTCAAATTTTTAATGGACTCACAAATATATCCTTTTGAACAGAACTTTTCCTGATAGTATGAAGTGAGCAACCAACGATCAAACGGAAGTTCGTTTTCAAACCAAGTTTTGACAAAAACGTCAAAACCAGCAAGAGCGTGTATGTCGAATTTAGCATTGAAAAAAGTCTTGAAATCAAAAGACTCAATATTGATTTCTTTAGCTAACTCCAACCAATGCTTATCTGCTTCTTTGCTAGATAAAAAACTAAGGTGAAGCCCCAATCCATTGGTGAGAAATTTATAGACTGAATTACATGGCACAAAATCGAAAGCGTTGTCGGGTTGTGCGTACTCGGCATAAGCAAATATGGAGCGAGAGGTGCAAATGATATCCCGTTTCATTTTTTGGTCGCGCCAAAGACGCAGCCATTCTGAAACGGAGCTCACCACGCTATAATTATCATCCAAACCATTAACCCCATACGTAGAACCATTAGTGAGTATTAACCGATAATTCCGCTGTGGTTTAGGATTTTTATAATCCCAAACTGTTATCTGACTATCATTATAAAACTTTGACATCTTCGCTTCCAATCCCACTATAGGAATGTAAACTCGTTGATGATTTTTATAGGCAATATGCGATGCTTGAATCGCTTTAATGTCAGAAATTAGCGTATCAAATTCTATATCGGGTTTATTGTTGTTATAAAAACGAGCAAGTTCGGAGAATGGTGCAATGACAATATCATTGTCTTCCTTACTGCAGACGAAAGAGCAAATTTTATCAGAAAGTTTGCTGTATGTAATCAATAAATCCGGATATTGTGAATCCAACCAACAATCCACGCTTTGAAGTTCCACACCATTATAGGTCAAGTGGTCAACAAAATCATAGCAATCCTTGAAGTTGTTGAACATGACAAACCTGACAGGGAAACGCCCTGCCGAAGCAGCGTTTATCCCTGTCGAAACTTTATCCTCTTTGACACATTGCAGAAGATAGTCAAAATTCTCGAATGCTCGGTACATAATTATTCGAGTATGGTGTCTATAATCGTTTCCATATCAAGTTCTATAAGTCGAAGAAGTATGTCTTTAGCATCTTCTACATTGCTTATAAGCTGAACTTTATCTTTAGCCTGTTCACGTCTTCCCGGTGCGGGTGCTGTCGGTGGCACAGGGGGAATAGGGGCTGCACCACCCGGTATAGGTTGTATAGGAGGTGTAGGAGTAGGTGCTGGCTTTTGTGACAATGCCCAGTTCTTAAGTTGATCAAGCACTTCTGTCTCTCCCCAAAGTCCAATTTCTCCCTGCATATTCTGTTTTATAAAGGCAAATGCTTTGTCTAAATCTTCGGACTGAAGGGCAACATTCGGCTCTGACATAAGGAATTGCTCAAAGCCTTGTTTGAAGTAGGTATTATCTTTGAACCAGGCTCTGATTTCAAAGTTCATTGATTTGATACCCTCCACAATGTCAACCATCATAGATGGGTTGCGGTGTGTGGTTTCAAAACAAATAGTAAGTACATCATCTATGAGCTTTTGAGCAGGTTCTTCAAGACCTGCATTCTTTATTGTTGCTGGTATGGCATACTTCAACGCCCAAAGAGGATACCCCTTTAGAACGGAGTATTCATGCAAAATAGCCCAACGAGCATCTTTCAAACTGCTTATGTCATGATAGCCATTCAATGAATCTAAAGAAAAACATTTGATAAGCGATTTGCATAACTGTCCTTCTTCCTTGGTTTCAAATTTGAATGAAATTTTTGGGTTTTTATTACCCTTTTCCCAACAATCAAATGTGGCTACTACATCTTCAACCAAATGCTGTGCTTCACGAGGCTTACCGTTAGTGTCAAACATCTTGCCGATATACGGACGGAGGGCAAAAGCCAACATCGCCATACAAGAACACGTTTGAAACAAGCCGTATGGAGGATTTGAAAGTTCTTCAAACTTTTCAGCAAGATTAAAAAGATTCTGCTTATCCGTTCTTTTTATCTTGTCCTCTACAAACTTGTAAACAATATACAATGGATTACGCTGTTGATCAATATCCGGCTTGAACTCAAGATTTTCGTCCACGCTTGCTTCAAGAAGTATCTTTACCAATGATTGTTGAGCATTGAGCTGATTTACAATGTCTGTTTTTGTGTTAAAACTCAACACTAACTGCACAATCTTTTTGGTAGATTCTTTCTTCCAATAGGTTTTAGATTTACCCACACATAGCTCCAGCGCTTCTGGACCTTTGCAAAACAGTCGTGGCGCAATGACACGATCAAGCGTAGAGGTCAATTTTGAAGCCGAATACGTATTATGACTTTCTCCCAAATACAGATAGAAATTTTCACGACGCACATTCTTAATGATATAGTCGGTGAGAATACTTGCTGCATTCTTAACGTGTACCTGATATTGATCAGTGAAATTGAATTTTTGTGCACACTTAGCATTTGCCTGATATTCAATAAAACGCTCATACTCTTTTTCTCCGAAAGGAGCATCGAAAACGATAAAGCAAGTGTCGGCAAAGCGTGGGTCAACAGAAGCATGTTCTGCATATTCACGCAAAGTCTGAATTTCAGTAGTTGTCTTGCCAAACAACAAGGCTAAGAATAGTTCGTAACCTTTAGCATCCTTTCTGCCGTTCTCTATCTTATTGAATAAGGTATATTCATTTATATCCAACGAATAGAATTTAAACGAATACGGACGACAAAGATTAGTGAGAATTTTGTCGACTTCCTTAGATGCTGAGTCGTTGAAAGTAAGAACTTGTGATAAGTATTTAAATTCACGGTTGCGCAACGATTCTTTTGCGTCTTCGATTTCTTTGGTGGGAAGAGCTGTGAACTGAATAGAAAACACGTTGCCTGGTGCACGTTGAATATAGCCTTTGTTATCAAACATTGTAAGGACATCGGCAACTTGCTCTGCAAATGAAGTACCCTCAAACAAACGAAGAATATTCTCCTCGCTTGGAGTTACCTCTTTATGATTAGCAATGTTATTAAGTGCATTAAGCAAAAGTGTTCCTTTGAATACTTTCATTGCCACTTCACCTTCATTCTCAATGTTTGAGCAATAGGTGTTGTAGCGTTCGGTAACTGCTCCGAATTTTGTCACATTTTCGTTAAACTCACCAATCACATAGTCCCAAAGAAAATCTGCTGTAATTGTATCACGTTTGGCAAAAACGACTTCGTTGTTCAAGAAATCTCTTATGGTTTCGTTCTCTCCCAAGAATTGGAATACACTGCGAGAAGATGAACCCGCTTCACGAGCATAGAATGTGGCGAGTAAAGCGGTTGCAGGGTGTACTGGCATCAAACTCTTGATATCGCGTGTCGTTTCCACTGCGTTAGGCAAATTTTCTGTATAGTGGTTTATAAGATTATCAAACTTATCTAAAACGGGACTGAAAACAGACAAATATTCTTCATTGGTACCAGTCATACGGAACTTGCGCGACATAATCTTATATGCCGACACGGGTTCCATATTGTACTTCATATAGTGGTAGCGACCAATAGTTTTTTGACGTTCTTCCGCTTTTAGAGAGTTGAGGGCCGATGGGTGAGAAATGAAAAGGAAATAACTGTCATTCTCTTGTGCCATAGCACGTTCAGTCAGCTCTTGTAACTGAACCAAGATATTAAGACCTATATCAAGAGTGAGCAGGGTCGTAAACTCGTCCCAAATAATCAGCAGTCCGTCATATTCGGTTTTCTCTTTCAGTTTCTCTTGAACTTCAAAGAACCATTGTGTGATATTGGCATTTTCCATACGGATATGAAAGCCGGCATCGCGCAAAGCATCTTGCACCACACGCAACGTTTTTGGTTCAAGGTCGGAAAGTTCTTTACGCAACTTATCCACATTGGGAGTAACCGCTGAAAGTTTTGGGGATTGTTCTATAAGCATTTCCCAAAACTGCTGATTTTCATCAATGTGCTTGATATAGGTGTCATAGTCGGTCTTTACTTCAAGGTCTGTAAGTCCGGCTTTGATTAAAGCTTCTTGTATCTTTTGTTGAAGTTGTAGGGAGAGGTCATCAGGATGGGCAATTGAACTTGCTCCATACAAAGTAACGGGAAACAACCGTTTCTTTTTACGGAGATCAAAAACAGACTGGCACAAGCCCTCAAATTTCGGTAATTTGTATTCCTCACGCAACCATTCTTCAATAGCACTAACATCGTCACAAAGTAGATGCTTTAGCACCGCTCCGGCATGAGTTTTTCCCGTACCATATGTTCCTTCTATCCAAAAAGACTTGTGCGCATCAAGGTCATTGTTCATTACAGAGCGGACTACAGTACGCAGTATATCATTGAATTGGTCGTTTACAATGAATACACTCCAATCCCCAGCTTTTTCTTCTTCGAGGTAATATGTGCTACGCCCCGAGCGCAAATCAACGATATCAGAATACTTAGTAGCCATAATTAAATCAAAGTTTTAAGAATAGAGATTGGATTCACATCTTCTCGCAAGGTAATATGGTCAAGTCCCATATTCAACTCTGCGACAAGTAAACGGTTGTTAGCTGAGTTCAGGGTTCGTAATATTTTCTCTAATCCAGAAAGTGAAATTCCAAATTCAACAAATGGACCAAGTTCTGATTTTGAATCTTTTAAATCAGAAACGCGAAAAGATTTATATCCAACATTTTCAGCATATCGATACAAAGAATAAGCTAAAGCGGTATCGGATAAATCTTCAAAAGATTTACGTCGATATTGCTTACCTTCAATTTCTTCAGCTACAGCAAAAGCACTGTCCGTAGGACAATATTTAAATAGTTGGAATAATGCCGAGACTGCATTGTCAACTGTTCGCTTTCCGTAAACTGGATATTCTTCCGAAATGTTTTCTGAAATAGAATTTTTATCGAAAATTTGTCCGGGCACAATATGAGTTAAGAACCAATTCACAATGAATGAGTTTTTAGCAAGATTAGTAAGAACCACAGACCAAACCAAGTTAGGGTCATCAACATATATTTCAGATAAAACTTTCCCAATCTCAGTGAGATTTAATTTAGCGTCTATTATTTCAGCTTCTTTGAGCCAGTTTTTAAAACTCGGAACTTGTTTTGGGCCAAGTCCATTATAGTCCCAAAACTCAGTAGGATTTAATAGAAATTCGCTCATCCATTCTTCATGGAGTCCAAAGGTATTGTATCTATCAATTCCTGCCTTCGCCTTTATATTTGTTTCTGTTGTCATACTTATAGAATTAGCAACGATACATCCCTTGTCGTGAAAGTTCAAACATTTGTGGCAATGGATGCACTTCGTTAAATCAATATTTACTTTTGGGAAAACGGACAACGCCCCTGTTGGGCATTCAACCTCGCATGATTCACAGTTAATACAATATGCCGCTTTATATATAACTCTTTTCAATAAAGAGATAAGAGATAAATCTTTAATTCCTTTAATATAAAAAGTATAATCAGTACCATCCCCTTTAACCTCAAAAGAATAAACAGTATTTTTATATTTTATATCTCCGCAAAATCCATTAGAGGCATTAAAGAAAGTAAATTCACCCAAGACAGGTAACCATGCAGTAATTGGTAATTTTGCAGACTTTACTTGGGCGTAGAAATTATTGGGAGAGTTCTTGAAATTCACCTGTGTGGAAATTTTCATAAATTTACCACTAGCTCTAAACTTCCACTTACGCTCTTTTAGATATACTTCCAAGTCTTTGACACCCTCTTGCTTGGACCAATTATAAATTCTCGAAATAAAAGGTTCTAATTCTGCACCATAGCAACGGCTTACTATCATATCATCCCATTCGGAAGAATAAGGGCAAGTAATACACCCTACTCTTGATTTTCCTAAACGATAAGCATTATTAACAGGTAGAGCATAAGAGAATAAATATAAAAATATTTCAGATGTATTCCAATATAATATCGGGTGAGCATTTACAACTGTTGAATGTTTTACACCTTTACCCATACGCTCATAATTGCCACGACGGGCAGATTCTTCTGCTCTTACACCGTCAAAAGTAAGAACTTTTGCCTGCTTGTTTGTACCGGAAACTTTAAGCGAACGATAAAGAGGTGCGGTTTTCATTACCGAACAGCACCAACGGTGGGTATCGCTCGGCGTACCAATTTTATCCCAATAGCTTAAGACCGATGCATGATTACGAGCGGTGGAAAACTTAAGTCCTGGGTAAAGTGCAGAATAATGCCGCTTTACGTCTTCGTAAAGGTTAAGCGATGACGGCAACTCATAACCCGTATCACTGTATATCACCTCGAAAACATTGGGAGGTAAGGCTCTTGTGCAAAGGTCAAGAACGACTTGTGAATCTTTGCCACCTGAAAATGATGCCAAGAAAACATCGATTTTGGTGGCAAGCAGCCGTTGTTTACCTTGTTGCTCTGCAATATCCAAGGGAATTACATCAAAGCTATCGCACTCCTCCTTGATAATAGCCATTTTTCGCTTTTGTTTTTGCTCAATAGATGCAACGATAGCTTCAAAATCAAGTTGATTGGCTTTTATCTCATTGAATTTTTTAGAAGCTGTAGAATAGATGAAGAATGTTTCGCGTATAAATTCAATGGCTTCGCTCTCCAGCAAGAACATAATATCGCGGTTTCGCTCTATCATTTTCTTGACATCAATCGGGATAAGTTCAAGGTTCTCAAATCCCGGCATAATAGTTATAGTAGCTGAATCATACAAATTTGCACCTTTAGCCTGAAACACCAAGTCGCCACGATAGAAATATTGTTTATTAACTGCCCACATAAGTGGAGCCTCCGACTGCGGATATACATATCCTAATTTATCAAGTCCAAGTAAATCAAGCTCTTCAAACCAAACAGGACGAGGCGAAATACCCAAAGTCTCTTTCGAGACTTTGGAACTTAACAAAACACCTCCTGTTTCTTTATCCCATTCTATCTTATACATGAACTTATTTAATTTCAGTTTTTACAATCAAATCTCTTACATCAACATTAAGCAGCCCTGCTACTTTTACCAAAGTTTCTAAACTTGGTTGGTATGTATTGGTACACCACTTTGATATAGTGGCTTGATCTTTGCCCAATTCTCCAGCAAGCCATTTACTGGTTCTATTTTGTTCCGCAAGCACCGCTTTTATTCTATTGATATTTGCACCTTTCTGCATGATACGAATGTTTGATGTTGCATGATTCCATTTAAAATTTCGCAAAGGTAGTAATTTTCCCAATTATTATCGCTAATACTTGGGGTATTATTTCAAAAATATGGCGCATTTCTTCAAAAATACGGCATTGTTTTGAAGAAATATTAGGTGAGTCAATGAAAACCACAATATAAATTCTCCAAAAATAGGACTGTCTATACAATATGGTGGCTTTCTATTTGGAACAACATGTCACCTCTTATATTTTGCTATATGCTCACTGTTTAGGTTTATCTGTAATCGCCTTATCTTTAATGGACTTTGCCTTAGTGCCCAATTCATTAGCAGCTTGTTCTTTCAATCGTGCTTGCTCAGAAAGAGCTGCTTGCTTTCTAACCGCATCCTCATAGGCTTCCACATCATTACGCATCTGGTAGATTTTGGTATTGTTTCGATTGATACCGAAAACATCTTCAAGATCCATTAGTTGTTCAGGCGAAGCCTCACCTTTCATCTTGATGTAGCGATACTTCAAGTCATTGTCGATATGGTCATAATCCGGTTGTCGGGCAAAATAAAGGGCAGAACCGAATGCGGCAAAAAGAAACATATTGACCATAAGCAACGCCCAGGTCGGCTTGGAGGCAAGGTCGAAGACAAACAAGTGCCTGACCTTATCGGGCTTGCTCATTCTCCCTTTGACGGATGCCGAAAGCATTTCCACTTTTTCTACCACCTGTTGCAAATTGCGTGTTTCCGTTGCTGTAAACCGTTCCAATAGATTCTTCTGTAATTCAAAGTTTTGCAGTTGTGCATTCCTAAATTCTGATAACACCCCCGAAAACTTGTCCGAGGTTGAATCACGTTTCAATATGTTCGCGGTATCTGCTTTGATCATGACAAGGGTTTCCATGACTCGTTTGAATGCCGTTTTAACGGTATCCAAATCCTGTTTGACCTCCAGTAATGAAGATTCGCTTACTCCATTGTTTACTTCGGATTTTCCATTTGCCGATTGGGGTATGGATAACCCGTTTATCTTGTTCTCGATTCTTTCCAAGCACCCGTAGATGCTTTCAATATATTCTTCATTTTTCATGTCTCTGATTTTTAATTGTTATGTTTTTATCTACTATTGATTGAGCTACAAACCCAACCCTTTCTTACGTTTCTTTTTCTTCCGCCTGCGAAGCAACTCGTCATACGGAATTTGCTCGTCCTGCGGATTATTATCCGATGGCAGGAAAAGTCCCAATCCACCTTCAAGCAAACCGTTGTCTTGCGGACTTTGCTGTTGTTCCATTAATAGGATAGGCTCTTGTTGCGTTTTTTCAGGTTCGAATTCTTGCCCCGCTCCGGACTTGTTCCAACTTAATTTGGCATTGAGTCTGGCAAAACTGAAATCCCTGCTGATTTGCGAAGCCTTGAATGTCAGACCGTCTTTGGTAAAACGGATTCCCTGAATATCATTCAGTGTCTTTACCTCACGACCTCTTTTTACAAACTCCAGTTTGACACCCTGTCCGGCTAGATCGTCATTGAACTCTTTCCATGTCTTGGAGGACTTTAATGCTTTCTTCACCGCATTGTGAATCTCGTATTTCACACGATCTGCCGGGCGAAGTTTCTTCACATTGGTCTTACCTTTATCCTCGGCATATGTCAGTCTGTACTTGTCTTTCAGTTTCTTCGTAGCAATCTCATTACGCTTGTAATCACCTTGTGAGGAAATCACTTTGCCGTCATATCCGATACGGTTATAGACCAAATGACAATGCGGATTGTCTGTGTTATTATGCCTTACCAATATGAATTGAGTGTCTTTTATGCCCATCAAATCCATGTATTCCATTACGATTTTAGCCATAAACTCATTTGTGAGTCTTGGCTTGTCTTCGGGTTTGAAACTCAAAGCGATGTGTCCGACTGGCTGTTTTATCTTCGGATTAAGCATACGCTGGTAGTTGAAACTGTCCGTTATTTCACGATTATTACCCAACAATACACCATCGGAAGCGATGACTTCAGCATTGTCTTTGCCCATCACGTAGCGGATGCAGCCGCCAAAGGATTTTCCTTTCTTTATCTTGCCAATCATAAGAGCCTCCTTTCCGATGATTTATACTCGTTCATTATCGCTTTCAGTTTTTCAAGCAATTCCATCAGTATATTCTTAGTACGATTGATTCCCGCCTGATGCGACAACTTTGTAAGCTGGTTCAGGTTATTTGCCATTCCCACAAGATTGCGCATGGTGGACGCTTCCTCCGGAGAGTGCTTGACCACAATCTGTGCATTGAACGTGGAATCCCTGATGTATTCCGCAAGCGTCCTATTCGCCTGTCTGCTGCGAAGACATAGTCTGTCGTAGTCCGGTTTGGAGAATTTCACCGTCACTGATTTGGAGAGTTTGCGGAAACCGCTTGCTTTCGGTCTCCCTCTCGGTTTGATTTTGTCTTTGTTGCTCATGTTACTTGGTTTATTGTAATAAGTCATTTTACTGTTTAGGTATCTCTTACAATCTGCGACCGTTGGGAGCGGATTACCTCCACTTGTGAAAGTGGAGCGAGGTTTTTCGGGCATCCCGAAAGATAACCTCGCTCCCTCCCCCGAAACAGACGTTTCACTCCTCACTCCGATTGAAGGGATTCAAGGATGCCTGACGGCAGTAATGCAGCGTGCAGATACATTTTTCATCGGGCATATGTTATAATTTACGCCACTGTTCAAACTCTTCCGAGTAGATTTCAAGATGTTGTCGGGCGATGTTTTCAAGAAGTCCCGAAACACTCATTCTGCGGCTTCCGAGTTTGCGGACAAACCCGTCAAGCCTGTCACGCACCTCGCAACTGACAAATACGGGTTTGCGGTCTTCGATTTTCGGGACTTGCAGGAAAGCGGTACGGTATTCTTCCAATGACATCCTTCGCTGTCGGCTGCTAATCCGACAACGGGGTGTCGAAAATGCCCCGTCTTTCCCCATCGGCATTTGCAGATTACCGGATTGGATTTCGAATTGTTCCGTAACGGTTAATGGAGTTCCGTTACCGACATTGCCTGTAAACGATTCTCCTGTACTTTCAACGTTTTCATCATCAGGAAGAAACTGCGACATTTCCGTACCCGTCATGGCTTCCCATTGCTCTTTGCTAAAACTTTTCTTTGTTGCCATAATCTTTGAATTTTAATCGGTTTATACAGTGGTCTCAGTGCGCACATTGACCTGTTGTCGGCAGCAAAGGAAGTAGGTATACTGCACGGAATCAAGCAAATGGAGATAGCGTGGCAATTATGATGGCTTTTGCGTTTTAGCCACTGAATCAACGGAGCAAACTGCTATGATTTGCCATACTCTCACGATTATAGATATTGGATAATGATTCGTTAGAACAGAGTTTTTGTTGAATCCGGCAGATGTGGTTTCTTACATTGGATAATATTACTGTATCGCCATTCCTGTTTGATTACTGCAACCTGCTCAATCGGTACTAATGGAACATGGCTCTTTCCCGATTTACATAATCATATCCGCTGATTATGCAACACGATGACAACCGATGTAACAGACCGTCAGTCGTTTGTAAATCCATTGTGGTGTGATTATTCCTGCTTTTCTTTGCATTGAAAACAAGGAAACAAGCCGCTGTCTTACGCCAACTGTGCCACAGGATTCCATTTATCGGAAGTGTTGGGTGTAATGAGTGATCCGGTTTTACCTTAGCGGCGAGAATTGAAGACAATGTATAATCTAAATATCGGAAACAATGGAAATCATCAGTTTTGAGAAAAAGACATTTGAGGAAATTTCAGCCAAGCTGGATTACTTCGTGCAGAGGATGGAAACCCTCTGCAATAGCCATGACCAAAAGGAAACGGGCAAATGGATGGACAGTCATTCCGTATGCAGGAAGCTGCGTATCAGTCCGAGAACATTACAGACTTTCCGTGACAATGGGACGCTTGCCTTTACTAAAATCGGAAACCGTACCTATTACCGTCCTGAAGACGTGGAACGTGTAATCTCAGATGTGGAAGACAGACGGAAAGAAGCCAAATGGAAAAGCAGGGATATTTGACCGAGAATATAGAGTAATCAATATATAACCCAATAATTAAAGCGTATGAGTAATGAAATCAGAGAAAAAGACCATGAGTGGGTAAAGAATTTCCACTCTAATTTTGACAGGCTTCTGGCTTCACTTGAAAAGTTGTTAAGCCAACACCAACCGTCCGTATATGGCGATGAACTGCTGACCGACAAGGAAGTGGCATACCTGCTGAAAGTGAGCCGAAGAACACTGCTCGATTACCGCAACAACGGAATCCTGCCCTACACGCAGGTGGGCGGCAAAATCCTGTACCGAACTTCCGATATAGAACGTATTCTGATAAACGGATACAAGGAAGCGTACAGATACAGCGAAAGCGGATGATTTTTCTGGAGGGAGCGCAGTTTGCCGTCTGCCCGTTTCATCCGGTTTTCAAAAAAATAGCCTTCCCCTATAAAAATCTGAAAAGCATATAGAATCGGTCATATATTTCAGACTTGTCTATATGCTTTTCGGTTGTTTATATCGACTTTTCCGTCAGTCGCTTGTTTCCGCTGCCGTCAGAGTCCATTGTACAGACGTGAAAGGGAAAAGGTTTTCGGGGGGAATACTCTTTGCTTGCAAAGGAAGATTCCTCCCGAAACGGCACAGCCGCCAGACCTTTTCACTTTCAAAGAAGTCTGTACTAACTTTAATGGACGGGCGAGGAAATATGCGACTGACGGAATATGTATATGGTCAATCAGAATATTGGTTGTCCTGCTCCCTTTGTCCGTAGTGTATGTTTTTAACATTATCGCTATCCCTGTTCCATTCCGGAATTTCATACTTGGCCTTAATGCTCGTACTGATTCGTTTTATATCCTCATTAACTTTTTGGCGGGTCAGCTTTGCATACAATTGTGTTGTACTGATATCCTTGTGCCCCATCATCTTACAGACGGATTCCAATGGAACACCCTGAGAAAGAGTAATCAGCGAACCGAAATTATGCCGGGCCATATGAAATGTTATCCGTTTGTCTATATCGCATCGCTCCGCCAGTTTCTTGAAGTTGGCAGTCAATGCCGAACGTGCCGGAACTTTGAAAATCCTGTCATCCACACGCTGTTCCTTGTATTTGTCCATAATCTGTTGTGGTAAGTCAAGAACCTGAATGATACATTCGCTTTTTGTCTTTTGCCTGTTGAACCGTACCCATAGTTTGCCGTCTTCTGTGCGGTAAAAATGATCTTCCCGTAAATTGCGGAGGTCTATATACGAGATTCCTGTGAAAGTGCTGAACACAAACAGGTCTCTCACATAACACAGGAATTTCTCTTGTATCGGTTTGCTCATCAGGCGTTTCAGTTCATCCGCTTCCAAATGACGGTGTTTCTTGATCGCCTTTTCCGGGAGATAACCCGAAAAGGGATTCTTGTGTATCGTTCCTTGCGCAATGGCTCTCTTGACGATGGTTTTCAACATGACGGTAAACCCTTCAATAGTGGAAAGAGAGCGTTTGAGGTCTGCTCTCATATAGGAATCGTACTTTTCAATGAAGCTGTAATCCAATTGTCTGAGTGCGATATCATCGGCATTGTAATACTTCCGAATAAACTTCTTCAATCTGTTATATGAAGAATGATGGTTGTGCAGTGTGCCGTAAGAACGTGTCAGCCCAACCTGTTTGGAGAGTTCCTCGATATATTCCTGATACAGCTCCAATAAATTACGTTTTCTTGTACCGATACCGCTAATGGCGTTCTTTACAAGTTCCGCTGTTATATACCCTTGTTCCGAAAGTATCTCATCATAATAGCGGTGTATGTCTGCCGTCAGTTTCTCTATGGCACAGTTGATTTTCTGAACTTCACGGTCTTTCCCTTTAAGTCTGTATCTTTTGGTATCCCATAATGCAGGGTCTATATCCATCTTTGCGGAGAATTGCGCTACTTCCGTATTTATGGAAATCCTGCCCATAAGGGGGCACAGACCGTTCTTTTTCACCTTCTGTTTGTTGATATAAAACAGAACGGCAAACGTGCTGTATGTTGTTTTCCTGTTGTTCATACTCAATCTGGTCTTTGTGGACAATTATCGACCAAAATGAATTTTTCTCTTATCCGGACTTGCAAATCACCCATATCTGCGCCAATCTTTTCTTGGGTAAGGTGGGCATATATCCGGGTGCTTTTCCAACTCCGGTGCCCCAGCAGTTCACGAACCGTATCCATTGGAACTCCTTGGGACAGAGTTATTAACGAGGCGTATGTGTGCCGGGCTTGATGGAATGTCAGGCAACGCTTTATCCCACAGTGTTTTGCAATCTTTTTAAGATTAATGTTTGTCTTGCTGCAACTCAACATCGGGAACAGTCTGCCCTTGTCGGATATGCCGCAATACTTCTTTATCAATTGTAATGGAAGCTCCATCAAAGGAATATGGCAAGGTGTTCCTGTCTTCTTTCTTGCTGTATGTATCCACCATACACCGTCTTCAGCCTGTTTTATATTTTCGGGTGTCAAGTTGCGGAGATCGCTGAACGCCAATCCGGTCATGCAGGAAAATATGAAGACATCACGCACCAGATTCATATTGTCTTTTGGCAAGGGAGTCGTGAGAATCAGATTGAATTCCTTTTCGGACAGGCATTTGGCGACAAGAGGCTCTGTCAGATACTTGTAATCCATGAACGGGTCTTGTTTGATGAGTCCGTTATCCATTGCGGACTTGATTACCAGATGCAGACGTGCCATAATATTGACAATGGTATTGCAGGTCATCTTCAAGTCGGCACGGAGGTACAAGTCGAATGCTTTCACAAATGTCGGGTTCAAGGATTGGAACGCCATATCCCTTACCTTGTATTTCTTTTGAAGAAAATTCTTTAGATGGTTCAGTGCCACACAATACCGTTTATAGGTGTCGATGGAACGGTTGACACCTACTTTCTTGTAGAATTTCTCATTGAGAAGTTCGTAATGCTTGACCAGCGTGTCTTGCTCGGATGCGATTCCTTGAAAAGCGTTTTTTACATCGACGGCAAGGACATTGTCGCTTTTCAGTTGCAGATCTTTGTATGCGGAATGTATGGCCACACATAATTTGTCCAGTTCTGCATTGGCGTTTAATGCCGCCTTGCTTTTCCCTTTTACCCTGCCGGACTTTACATCCCACAACTTTTCCTGAATATACACTTTGGCACTGAACTGTACCATTGATGTTCCGATTCGTATCCGTCCCAAAACAGGGACGGTTCCATCGGCTCTCGTTTCCTTTTTCTTTAGATAGAAAGTCACTTTTAATTCATTCATAATCAGCTCTATTTTTTAATTGCAAATTTACATGCGTTAGAGCTAATCATTGGTATGCAAAAGACTGACAATCGGTGAAATAGAATCTCATAAAGAGAAAATTTCATGCCGTTCTACGAAAAATCACCCACGTATCGTTGAAATCCCGTTGCTTTCAGGTAATTCCAACCTTAAAAGCAAGACCTTCCGGATACTCAAACAGGTAATGTATTCGTAACGGAACACTTTCACATTTATGTCATTTTTTGCATTTCAACCACTTGTTTTGAATGGGAAGAATATAGAAGATTACACTGCTTGTCAGATAGTTATGCAAATCGGTAAAAGTTTGCGTTTTGGATATACGATTTAGTAACGGTACTCTGTCCAAACGGGGCTTTTTTG
>UMCB01015367.1_pt1 | contig 19597 bp, 15 predicted proteins | sample 1964151 | NCBI WGS metagenome assembly UMCB01 (sample SAMEA4835960, study PRJEB28245) | human gut metagenome | biome: gut microbiome; material: fecal sample | place: Denmark | collected 2008
AGTGGCCGCCAGGATGGAGAACCAGATCGAGCAGGAGGTCAAGGAGCGCCGGGCCGAGCTGGTCATGCAGATCCAGACCGGCATCATGGCCCAGAAGCAGGCCGAGAAAGTGGGCCAGACCGTCCATGTCCTCTGTGATGGCATCGACGAGGAAAACGGCCTCTACCTCTGCCGCACGGCAGGCGATGCCCCCGAGGTGGACGGCAATGTCTGCGTCTCCAGCGAGGAACCGTTGTATCCGGGCGAGTTTTATGATATCCTTGTAGAGGACAGTGATCTTTACGATCTGTATGGCACTGTCGTAAAATAATGAATTGGAGGATTTTTTTATGAATCTGCCCAACAAACTGACCCTGACCCGCATTATTCTGGTCCCGGTTTTCATGATCTTTGTCTCGCTGAGTCAGTACATGACCCCGAGCTATAATCCGCGGTGGTATCTCATTGCAGGTATCATTTTTGCGGTGGCCAGCTTCACCGATTACCTGGACGGCCATCTGGCCCGCAAGTGGCACATGGTGACCGACTTTGGCAAGTTTGCCGACCCGCTGGCCGACAAGCTGCTGACCACCGTGGCGTTCCTCTACATGATGCGGGACGGCGTGTGCAACCCTGTGGTGCTCTGCATCATCCTGGCCCGGGAGTTTGCCGTCTCCGGCCTGCGGATGGTGGCGGCCGGTGCCAAGGACGGCAAGGTGATCGCCGCCAACATGTGGGGCAAGGTGAAGACCGTGCTCCAGATGCTGACCATCATCTTCTATTATTTCAGCGTTTCCCTGACCGGGAATGTACTGGGAGCAGACTGTGCATTCGTTGCCCACTGGCTGTGCTGGCTGGTGGCAGTGGTCACGGCCGTTTCCGGCATCAAGTACCTGTGGGACAACCGCAGCTTCATCAACACGGCAAAATAAGATGAAAGAAAAGCTCTGGGCGTTCTGCCGCAAGCTCATCTCGCTGGCGCTGAACCTTTCCATCCTCTACATGGAGACCATTGCCATGCCCATCAGCTGGGATTATGGCCATGAGCTGGTCTTTACCATGTACACCGAGCTGTCCAACATGTTCAACGTTGCGGTCTGCGCGCTGGTGGCCTTGTGTCAGCTGCTGGATCTTTTCACCGGGCGGGAGCTGCCCCGCTGGGTCAAACAGCTCAAATTCTGGTCCACCAGCTGCCTGACCATGACGTTCCTGACGGTGGTGTTCATTCTGGCCCCCATGTACGAGGACGGCAACGGCTGGTACATCATGCTGTTTACGGGCTCCATGCTCTACCACCACTTCCTCAACCCGGTGGTGGCCATGGTGTCGTTCCTGCTGTTTGAGCGGGAGCCCCGGCTGCCGCTGGCCAGTGTGCCGCTGGCGCTGGTGCCTACCATCGTCTATGGCGTCTACGACCTGTGGGGCAACATCACGGGCCGCATCGACGGGCCCTACCCCTTTATGCGGGTATACGACCAGACCATTCAGGAGAGCCTGATGTGGTTCGCCATCATCCTGGGCACCAACCTCCTGTATGCCTTTGTGCTCTGGTGGCTGGGCGGAAACGGCAAAAAACACCGCAAAAAAGGCCCGAAACTGGAATTTGTGGGCTGAAAATTACTCTATGGAACAAAAAAGCGGGTGCATCGTAAGATGCACTCGCTTTTTGGTTCCGGAAATCAGAGGAGCGGGATCCCGGCCTTTTCGCAGGCGGAACGGGTCTCCGCGTCCCAGACGCTGGCCTGGACTTCGCCGATATGGACGCTGCCCAGCAGCAGCATGCACAGGCGGCTCTGGCCGATGCCACCGCCGATGGTGTAGGGCAGCTCGCCTGCCAGCACTGCCTTGTGGAACGGCAGGGCCCGGCGGTCATCGCAGCCAGCCATGGTCAGCTGCTTGTCCATGCTCTCAGGGCTGACGCGAATGCCCATGCTGCTCAGCTCATAGCTGCACTGCAGCGGCTCGTTCCAGAACAACAGGTCGCCGTTCAGGTCCCAGTCGTCATAGTCGGGGGCACGGCCATCATGGGGCTTGCCGCTCTTGAGCGGGGCACCGATCTTCATGAGAAACGTGGTGCCGTTTTCCTTGACAAATGCGTTCTCCCGCTCTTTCGGGGTCAGGTCCGGGTACTTGTCTTCCAGCTCCTGGGTGGTGATGAACGTGACATTGGGGGTGTGCAGGGGCAGGTCCTGCAGCTGGGGGAACATGGCGTGGAGGTTCATCTCGGTGGCGCAGACAGCGGACACGATGGAGCGGACCACGTTTTTCAGATACGCCTCGGTGCGGTCCTCCTCCCGGATGACCTTTTCCCAGTCCCACTGGTCCACATAGACGGAGTGGAGGTTGTCCAGGTCCTCGTCCCGGCGGATGGCGTTCATATCACAGTACAGGCCCTTGCCCACCCGGAAGCCGTAATCCTTGAGGGCCTTGCGCTTCCACTTTGCCAGCGACTGGACCACCTGTGCTTCAATGCCGCCGTCTTTCATATCGAAGGTGACTTTCCGCTCGACGCCGTTCAGGTCGTCGTTCAGGCCGGTAGAGGCCTCCACGAAGAGCGGCGCGGACACGCGGTAGAGATTCAGCGTGGCGCACAGGGTGTCGGCAAACAGCCGCTTCACCGTGCCAATGGCGCGCTGGGTGTCGTACAGGTTCAGCGCGGGCGTGTAGTCTGCGGGAATGATCGTTTTGCTCATAAGGAACCCCCTCTTTTTGCGCTCCCGGCAGCCGAGTGCCGCCCGGGCAGCAGCTTTCCCTTTAATAAAGTAAATTATGGCACAACTTGCAGACGATGTAAAGGGGAATGGGCGAAAAAACCCTGCCGCCTTGACTTCCGCTTGGCATCCCGCTATAATAAAAACTGTAAAAGGACAAATGCGTTTACCCGGGCAGAGTAGCGCGGCATCCGTCTGTGCAGAGAGAACAGGCCATTGGCTGGGAGCCTGTTTGCAGACCGCTGTGTAAAGTGCGCCCGGGCAGCACGCTGTGGGAAAATGCAGTATCACAGCGCGGCAGGCCACCGTTACCGGCTTTGAGCGACAAACCGGAGTGGAACCGCGATTGATTGAAAAACCGCCTCCGTTGCTGTACATTGGGTGCAGCAACGGAGGCTTTTGCTTTTTAAGCCGATTCGCACGAGCTGCCCTCTTTGCCAAGGGCTCCCCTGTGAGGGGGGCTGGCAAAGCCGGAGGTTTTGACGGAGAGGCTTCATTGCGGCTCTGGGTTGTCCCACAAAAAGGAGTATGTCATTATGCAGATCTTTAACACCCTGACCCGCCAGAAAGAAGAGTTCGTGCCGCAGGTGCCGGGCGAGTACCGCATCTATGTCTGCGGCCCCACCGTTTACAACTATATCCACATCGGCAATGCCCGCCCGCTGATCGTGTTTGACACCCTGCGCCGCTACCTGGAGTACCGGGGCAACAAGGTCCTCTACGTTTCCAACATTACGGATATCGACGACAAGCTCATCAAAAAGGGCCAGGAAGAGGGCACTTCCATGAAAGAAGTGGCCCAGCGCTTTGAGGCCGAGTACCTCAAGGACGCCGCCGGCCTCAACTGCAAAAAGCCCACCGTCCAGCCCCGCGCCACTGAGCACATCCAGCAGATCCTCGATATCGTCAAGGACCTGATCGACTCCGGCCACGCTTACGTTGCCAAGAACGGCGATGTCTATTTCCGCGTCAAGAGCGACCCCGAGTACGGCAAACTGAGCCACCTGAAGCTGGACGATCTGGAGAGCGGGAACCGGGAGCTGCGCAGCCAGATGGACGATGACCTGAAAGAAGACCCGGCGGACTTTGCCGTCTGGAAAGCAGCCAAGCCCGGTGAGCCTGCCTGGGAGAGCCCCTACGGCATGGGCCGTCCGGGCTGGCACATTGAGTGCAGCGCCATGAGCCGCACCCACCTGGGCAAGACCATTGACCTCCACTGCGGCGGTCAGGACCTGATTTTCCCCCACCACGAGAACGAGATCGCCCAGAGCGAGTGCGCCAACGGCTGCACCTTTGCCCGCTACTGGATGCACAATGGCTTCATCAATGTGGACAACCAGAAGATGTCCAAGAGCCTGCACAACTTCTTCACCGTGCGGGATGTGGCCAACCTCTATGGCTACGAGCCCATCCGTTACTTCATGCTGACGGCCGGCTACCGGATGCCGCTGAACTACACCGTGGACCTCATTGAGAGCTGCAAGAACAGCCTGGAGCGCCTGTACACCTGCCGTGAGAATCTGGATTTTGCCCTGAGCAAGAGCGAGTTCGGTACCGACGAGACCCTGACCGTCAAGGCGGAAGAGGCCCGCAAGAAGTTCTGCACCGCGATGGACGACGACCTGAACACTCCCGATGCACTGGCTGCTGTGTTTGATCTGGTCAAGGAGATCAACACCCTGTCCGCAGCCTCCAGCAAAAAGGCATTGGAAGCTGCTGCCGCTGCCTTTGATGAGATCACCGGTGTGCTGGGCCTGATGTACAACCGCAAAAAGGACGAGGTGCCCGCAGAGGTGACCGAGCTGGTGGAACAGCGTGCTGCCGCCAAGAAAGCCAAGGACTGGGCGACCGCTGACGCCATCCGTGCACGGCTGACCGAGATGGGCTGGGCGGTCAAGGATACCGCACAGGGCCCGCAGCTGTCCAAACTGTAAGAAAAAGAAGAACAATTTTTCTCTGACCCGCTGATTTTCCCGCCAGCGGGTCTTTTTGTGGGAAAGACTGGGCGAACCTGCCACAAAGTGGAAACATAATGGAAAGCCGCGGATTTTGGGAAAATTTGTTTACTTTTGGCGGCAAAGAGGCGTATAATAAAAAATATCTATGGATACAGAGGAGCCCGCGGATGGAATCCGCGGGAGATTGTGAGAAAATCAGAATGAAGCGTCTTTTCAAACGAATCACTGCACTGGCCAGCGCCGCGGCACTGACGTTGAGCCTGGCTGCCTGCGGGGGCAGCGCGGTGTCCGGACCGAAGAACACGGCACCGACGAACGCCAAGCCGGTGACCATTACGGTATGGAGCTACTACAACGGCGACCAGCTGGAAACATTCAGCAAGCTGGTGGATGAGTTCAACGCCACGGTGGGCAAGGAACAGAACATCACGGTGGAAGCTTCCAGCCAGGGCAGCGTCAACGATCTGGAGACCAATGTGCTGGCCGCAGCCGAGGGCAAGGTGGGGGCTGCAGAGATGCCCAATATCTTCTCCGCTTATGCCGACACCTGCTATGCCGTGGACCAGATGGGCCTTGTGGCGGACCTGAGCGGCTACCTGACCGACGAGGAAAAAGCGGCGTTCCCGGAGAGCTATCTCACCGAGGGCGACTTTGACGACAGCGGCACCATCAAAATTTTCCCGGTGGCAAAATCCACTGAGCTGCTGTTCCTCAATGATACCGATTGGCAGGCCTTTGCGGCGGCCACAGGGGCAAAGTATGAGGACCTTTCCACCATGGAGGGCCTTGTAGCCACCGCCGGAAAATACTACGACTGGACCGACGCCCGGACGGCAGCCCCGGACGACGGCAAGGCGCTGTTTGGCCGCGACGCCATGGCAAACTACATGCTCATTGGTGCCAAGGAGCTGGGCATCACCATCTTTACCGTGGAAAACGGCAAGATGACCGTGAACCTGACCGAGGATGTGGCCCGGAAGCTGTGGGACAACTACTATGTCCCCTTTGTCAAGGGCTGGTTTGCGGGCGAGGGCCGTTTCCGCAGTGACGACATCAAGACTGGCAATGTGCTGGCCTATGTGGGCTCCAACTCCAGCGCCACCTTTTTCCCCAAGCAGGTGCAGGTGAGCGACACCGAGAGCCACGAGATCAGCCTGAAAGTGCTGCCCAACCCCTCGTTTGCCGGAAGCAAAGAGGTGGCTGTCCAGCAGGGCGCCGGCATGGTGGTGACCAAGAGCACCCCGGAGGAAGAAGCCGCCTGTGTCACATTCCTCAAGTGGTTCACCCAGCCGGAAAATAACATCCAGTTTGCCGTGGGCTCCGGTTACCTGCCCGTGACCCACGCGGCCGACGACGTGACCGCTATCGAGAACAGCGGCCTGGATCTGACCGACTCCATGAAAGACGTCCTGGCAAACGCCATTGACGCGGTGGAAAACCACGAGCTCTACACCCCCAAGCCCTTTGCGGGCGGCACGGATGCCAGCAAGGTGCTGGAATACAGCATGTCGGACCTGGCCAGCGCGGACCGCGCGGCGGTGGAAGAGCAGATCGCAGCCGGGGTGAGCGCTGCCGAAGCCGAGGCGCTCTACCTGACCGACGAGTATTTTGAGAACTGGTATCAATCTCTCTGCACCAAACTGAGTGCTTACGAGGGCTGATGCCCGATCATGGAGCGGAAAGGAGGGGAAAACAGGGGTGAAAAAAGAGACAGCGTATCAAAGGCGGGGCTGCTCGATCTTTTGCAAGATCCTGCACTCCCTGCTGCTGGTGCTTCTGGCAGAAATGCTGCTGCTGATCTTTGCCATCAGCACCAGCCGGGTGACCAGCCAGCTGAATGAGAACGCCGAGGATATTCTCGACAAGCAGGTGGAGAACCGCGCCAATTACCTGCGCCAGAACCTGATCCAGGCGCAGGACCTCAATGCCATCAGCGGTACCATTGACCGCGTGACGCAGGAACTGGTGGACCAGGGCATCGTGAATCTGAACACGCTGGATACCTCCAGTGAGGAAGCCCTGCCGCTGCTCCAGGCCATTGTCCCGGAGCTGGTGAGCACCCTGCGGACAAAGCCTGTCAATGGCATCTTTGTCATTCTGAGCACTCACGACCTGAACCACCGGGCCGATGACAGCTATCTGCCCGGCCTTTACATCCGCGACCTGGACCCCAGTGCTCTTTCCACCGACCGGAACGCCGACCTGCTGGCAGAACGGGGCCCCGCAACAGCGTTTGCCCCGCTGGGCATCTCCACGGATAAGGGCTGGTCTCCGGCCATGCCATACCAGCCGGGCGGGAAAACCAGCTTTTACAAGGAATCGTTCCAGATCGCCTATGCCTCCAAGAGCAAGCTTTCTGCGGAGGACTATGGCCGCTGGACTCCTGCAACGTTCCGCCTGAAAGGGGACGACCGGGACGCGCTGGCCTATGTGCAGCCCCTCATCCTGGACGACGGCACCGTGTACGGTGTGGTGGGCGTGGAGCTGCTGACCAGCTACCTGACCACCCAGCTGCCCAGCAATGAGCTGCAGAACACGGATCACGGCACCTATCTGCTGGCGACGACCGATGCAGACTTAAAACGGGATGACATCATCACCGTCCGAACCGCATTCCTCACGGGGGAGGATGCCGACAAGAATATGCCCCAGACCCTTACGCTGTACCGGGATGGAATGGACTGGATGTTCTGGCTGGATGGAGAGGAGCAGTACGCGACACTCCAGCAGCTGGGGCTTTACAGCCGGAACGCACCGTTCTCCGGCGAGGCGTGGCTGCTGATGGGGACCGTGGCCCAAAATGACCTCTATAGGTTCTCCCATTCCGTCCGCAACCTGCTGGTCATGGCGGCGCTCCTGACCGCGGTGGTGGGCCTTGGGTGCAGTGTTGCGGTGGCACGCCAGCTGGCAAAACCGGTGGCGCAGCTCTCCAATGAGCTGGCCCGGGCCCAGAAGGACCATGTCAGCGTGCCGGAGTTCTCCCGCACGGGCATCCGGGAGCTGGACCAGTTTGCAAGCGCCATCGTCCAGCTGAGCCGGGAAAACGAGGAGGTGACGGCGCTGGAGCGCCGCCGCATCGAGCACGAGCGCGATTACGATATCCTGACGGGCCTGTACAACCGTCAGGCATTCCAGCGGGTGTGCGAGAGCCTGTTTGCCAAGCCGGAAACGCTGGGCCACGCCGCCCTGCTTATGACCGACCTGGACAACCTGAAAACCATCAACGACACCTATGGCCACGACTGGGGCGACCAGTACCTCCGCCAGACGGGCCGCTGCCTGGCGGCCAGTACCCCGCCGGGCACCCTCGCTGCCCGCCTCTCGGGCGATGAGTTCATGCTGCTGCTCTACGGTTACGACAGCCGGGAGGCCGTGCGGGAAGAGCTGGAAAAGCTGCGCGCGGCCCTGCAGGACAGCGCTTCCATCCTGCCCAGCGGCAGCGAGCTGCACATCAGCATCTCGGGCGGCGTGGCCTGGTACCCGGAGGACAGCACGGATTTCAATACCCTGAAAAAGTACGCTGATTTTGCCATGTATCAGGTCAAGCATTCCCGCAAGGGCGAGATGAAAGAGTTTGACATCGGCATGTACAATCAGGAAGCCTACGCCCTGCAGACCCGCAGCGAGTTTGAGCAGATGCTGCGGGATCAGGCGGTGAGCTACCATTTCCAGCCGATTTTCTCGGCCCGCAATGGCCGGGCCATCGCCTATGAGGCCCTGATGCGGCCGGAGATGCCCACCCTGCGCTCGCCCCTTACCGTGATGAAGCTGGCGCGGGAGCTGAACCGCCTGTACGACATCGAGCACATTACCCTGTTCAAGGCCTCCAGCGCCTTTGAAAAGCTGAAAGAGCGCGGCCTCATCCGGGAGGACAGCCTGCTCTTTATCAACTCCATTGCCAGTGTCAGCCTGAACGACACCGACTGGCGGGATTACCGCGGCCGTTTCCCGGAACTGGCCCGGAAGCTGGTGGTGGAGATCACCGAGGAAGAAGAGCTGGATCCCGCCCAGCTGGAGCGGAAACGCACCTTGGCCGGAGCTTCCGGCGTCTTTGCGCTGGACGATTACGGCAGCGGCTACAGCAACGGCAGCAGCCTGCTGACCATAGCCCCCCGCTATGTCAAGGTGGATATCTCCATTATCCGCGGCATTGATACCAACACGGACAAGCAGCAGTTCCTCACCAGCCTGGTGGACTACGCGCGGCCCCGGAACATTCTGGTGCTGGCCGAGGGTGTGGAGACCACGGCCGAGCTGCGCAAGGTGCTGGAGCTGGGCGTGGACCTGCTGCAGGGCTACTGTCTGGCCCGCCCGGCAGCAGTCCCGCCGCCGCTGTCCAAGGAAGCCGCGGACATCATCCACCGGATGAAACGATGCTGAACCAGAACGCAAACGCCCCCTGTCTGGATGGACAGAGGGCGTTTGCGTTATATAACAAACAGCACATCCCCGCGCAGGGATGTGCTGTGATCCGATCCGGGTTTAGTGGATCAGCCCTACAAAGAACGGGCAGAGGACGGCAGTGAGGACACCGGCCACGGCGATGGAAAGGCCGCTCATGGCACCCTCCACTTCGCCCATCTGGAGGGCCTTGCTGGTGCCCACGGCATGGGCTGAGGTGCCGATGCCCACGCCCTTGGCGATGGGGTCGGTGATATGGAACCACTTGCAGACGGACTCGGCCAGCAGGTTGCCTGCAATGCCCGTCAGGATCACGATGGCACCCGTCAGGGCTGCAATGCCACCAAGCTCGGCCGCCACGTCCATGCTGATGGCCGTGGTGACGGATTTGGGCAGGAGGGTGGCGTACTGCTCCCGGGTCAAGCCCAGCGCCAGCGCCAGGGCCAGTGCACTGCCCAGGCTGACCAGCGTGCCCACCGAGATGCCCGCAATGATGGCGGCGGCGTTCTCCTTGAGCAGATCCCACTTTTCATAGAGGGGAATGGCCAGGCTGATGGTGGCAGGCAACAGCAGGTAGTTGACCGGGGAAGCGCTGGCCTTGTAATCCGCATAAGGGATGTTCAGCACGCTGAGCAGGATGATGACAAAGATGCTGCCCAGCAGCAGTGGGTTGAAAATGGCCTTGCCCGTTGCCCTATTGATAAGAGTCCCCAGCGCAAAGGCGGCCAGCGTGAGCATTACACCCCAGGCGGCCGAGCCGGAAAGAAATCCGTTTAAAAGCTCAGTCATGGGCGGCCTCCTTATTTTTGCGGCGGCTGGTCAGAGCCTGGGTGGTGCGGCCGGCAGAGGCCAGCACCAGCACCGTGACGGGCACGATGGCAATGATGATCGGCAGCAGCATGTTGCCCATCTCTGCCCAGAGCTCCATGACACCGGCCGCGGCGGGAACGAAGAGCAGCGGGAAGATGCCCGTGAGGAACAGGCCCACTTCCTTGACCTGCTCCAGCTTGACGATGCCAAGCCGCAGAGCCAGCAGCAGTAAGATCAGGCCGTAGACGCTGGCCGGGATGGGCAGCGGCAGAACGGCGTACAGGATCTCGCCCAAAAAACAAAACGCGAGGATCCGCGCAAATTGAAACAGATATTTCGTAACAAAATCCCCCTTTGGCGGCCTGAGACGCCGCCCTCTGGTACATGGCCCGCTGCCCGTGCGGCGGCGGTACTGAGATAACAGTATAGCCCAAAAGCACTGGGGGCGCAACGGCAATACTTGCCAAGAATTGTTGAGGATTCGCGGGAAAACTGGATAAAACAAAAAACGGGGCGCATCGGTGGTCAAGCGATGTGTCCCGTTTTTGTTTTCTTGCTTTTGCGAAGAGCGCCGTACCAAAAGCACTCTCCGCCGCGCGGAGCATACAGAGCAAACCATAAAGCTGTACGCTTCCAGAAAAAGAGAGAATGGAATGGAGGAATTTGCTTCCTTTTCGGGGGCCTTGCAGGGAGCCTCCGCAGCCTTGGTTAGATTTAACTAACCTTGCCGTGACAAAAGGATATCATAGTTTGTCATGACTGTCAACCCCTGATTTGAAATTTTTTCGGAAAATTTTTGAGGGAGGAAAATCCTCGATTTTCCTCTTGCTTTTTATGAGGATGCTTGTTATTATAGGAGCGAGCTGTTGGGCACAGGGAGGTACCTGCGCACCGGCAGCCGCCAAAAAGGCGCTGGGGGAGACCAGCGCCTTACCCCCAAACAAATGCCTTGAATGCCGCAGGAAACGTACGGCTTTTTCTGGGCATAATAGTTAGATACTGCTAACTGAGCAGTGTCTGCGCAATGGAAGGAGCAAGGAGGTTCCAATGATCAATTTTGAAGAGTGGGAAGGCTTTGAGGGCCGTATCTGGAAAGAGGAAGTCAACGTCCGCGACTTTATCCAGAAGAACTACACCCCGTACGATGGCGACGAGTCTTTCCTGGCGGACCCCACGGAGGCTACCAATAAGCTGTGGGGTACCCTGCAGAAGCTGCAGAAAGAAGAGCGCGCCAAGGGCGGCGTGCTGGATATGGAGACGGAAGTAGTCAGCAGCCTGACCGCTTACGGCCCTGGCTACATTGATGAGAGCCTGAAAGACCTGGAGCAGATCGTCGGCCTGCAGACCGACAAGCCTCTGAAGCGCGCCTTTATGCCCTACGGCGGCATCAAGATGGCAGAGCAGGCCTGCACCACCTACGGCTACCAGCCCAGCGAGGAGCTGCACAAGATCTTTACCGATTACACCCGCACCCACAACCAGGCCGTTTTCGACGCTTACACCCCGGAGATGAAGAAAGCACGCCACACCCACATCATCACCGGCCTGCCCGACACCTACGGCCGCGGCCGTATCGTGGGCGACTACCGCCGTGTGGCCCTGTATGGCATCGACGCCCTGATCCGGTTCAAGCAGGAGGATCTGGCCAACTGCGGCGACGGTACCATGACCGATGACGTCATCCGCCTGCGCGAGGAGATCGCCCGCCAGATCAGCGCCCTCAAGGGCATGAAGAAGATGGCCGAGGCCTACGGCTACGACATCTCCCAGCCCGCAAAGAACGCAAAAGAGGCCTGCCAGTGGCTGTACTTCGGCTACCTGGCCGCCATTAAGACCCAGAACGGCGCTGCTATGAGCGTGGGCCGCATCTCCACGTTCCTGGATATCTATATCCAGCGCGATCTGGACAACGGCACTCTGACCGAGAGCCAGGCACAGGAGCTCATCGACCACATGGTCATGAAGTTCCGGATGGTCAAGTTTGCCCGTATCCCCAGCTACAACCAGCTGTTCTCCGGCGACCCCGTCTGGGCAACGCTGGAAGTGGGCGGCATCGGGATGGATGGCCGCAGCATGGTCACCAAGAACTGCTACCGCTTCCTCCACACGCTGGAGAACATGGGCCCCGCTCCGGAGCCCAACCTGACCGTGCTGTACTCCTCCGCCCTGCCGGAGAACTTCAAGAAGTACGCCGCCAAGGTGTCCATCAACACCAGCTCTGTCCAGTACGAGAACGACGACGTCATGAAGCCCGTCTGGGGCGATGACTACTCCATCTGCTGCTGCGTGTCCGCCACCCAGACCGGCAAGGAGATGCAGTTCTTTGGTGCACGCGCCAACCTGGCAAAGTGCCTGCTGTACGCCATCAACGGCGGTGTGGATGAGAAGAGCCACGAGCAGTGCGGCCCCAACTACGCCCCCATCACCGGCGAGTATCTGAACTATGACGAGGTGCTGCCAAAGTATGTCCAGATGCTGGACTGGCTGGCCGGCCTGTACGTCAACGTGCTGAACCTGATCCAGTATATGCACGATAAATATTACTACGAGGAAGCCGAGATGGCGCTCATCGACACCGATGTTCGCCGCACCTTTGCCACCGGCATTGCAGGCTTCTCCCACGTCATCGACTCCCTGAGCGCCATCAAGTACGCCAAGGTCAAGGTGGTGCGGGATGAGAACGGTCTGGCCACCGGCTTTGAAGTGGAAGGCGATTTCCCCAAGTACGGCAACGACGATGACCGTGCCGATGAGATCGGTGTCTGGCTGCTGAAGACCTTCCTCGAAATGATCAAGAAGCGCCACACCTACCGCAACTCCGAGGCTACCACCTCCATCCTGACCATCACTTCCAACGTGGTCTACGGCAAGTACACCGGTGCTCTGCCCGATGGCCGTGCCGCGTTCACCCCGTTTGCACCCGGCGCCAACCCCAGCTATGGCGCGGAACAGAACGGCCTGCTGGCCTCTCTGAACTCCGTGGCCAAGCTGCCCTACCACTGGGCACTGGACGGCATCTCCAACACCCAGACCATCAACCCCGATGCTCTGGGCCACAGCGAGGGCGAGCGTGTGGAGAACCTGGTGCAGGTCATGGACGGCTACTTCGATCAGGGCGCGCACCACCTCAACGTCAACGTCTTTGGCAAGGAGAAGCTGCTGGACGCCATGGAGCACCCCGAGAAAGAGGAGTATGCAAACTTCACCATCCGCGTTTCCGGCTATGCGGTCAAGTTCATTGACCTGACCCGTGAGCAGCAGATGGACGTCATCTCCCGTACCTGCCATGCCGCTCTGTAACCTCATCGGCCACGTCCACTCGCTGGAGTCTTTCGGCTCGGTGGACGGGCCTGGTGTGCGGTTCGTGGTGTTTTTGCAGGGCTGCGCGCTCCGCTGCAAATACTGCCACAACCCCGAGACCTGGGCCTGTGAGGGGGGCGAAGAGTATACTCCGGAAGCATTATTCCAGAAAGTATACCGCTACCGGAACTACTGGGGCAAAAAAGGCGGCGTGACCGTCAGCGGCGGCGAGCCGCTGCGCCAGATGGAGTTTCTGACCGCGTTCTTTCAGCTGGCCCGCAAAAAGGGCGTCCACACCGCGCTGGACACCGCCGGGCAGCCGTTCCGCCCCGAGGACCCGGAGTACCTCGCCGCGTTCGACACCCTGATGGCCTCCACCAGTCTGGTGATATTAGACCTGAAAGAGATCGACCCCGAAAAGCACCGCCAGCTCACGGGCAAAGACAATGCCAACATCCTTGCCATGGCAAGGCGTGTCTCGGACCTGGGAGTCCCGCTCTGGATCCGCCATGTGCTGGTGCCCGGCCTGACCGACGACGAAGAGGGTCTGCGCAGGACCGCGGACTTCATCGCGTCCCTCAAGACCGTGCAGCGGGTGGAGGTGCTGCCCTACCACACACTGGGACTTTTCAAATGGGAAAAGCTCGGCATCCCGTACCCCCTGCCTGACGCGGTCCCGCCCACGGCGGAACAGGTCAAGCGGGCAGAGGAACTGCTGGAAGTAAGCAAGTACCCCGGCTGAAAAAAGAAATAAAACAACAACCCCCTTTCGAGTCAGCCTCGAAAGGGGGTTGTTGTTTAGCAACTCTTTCGGTAACCCAGCAGCGCTCCTACCTGATTGGCTTCGTTGTGGAAGCGGCAGGGGACGATGGCCGGGCGGGGCAGGCTGCGGGCCTGCTCCTCGCTGTAGGGGTGGCCGATGATAATTTCCTGTTCGTAGATGTCGTTCAGCATCCGGAGCAGCAGGGGCTGGCGGCTGATGCCGCCGCCGATGGCGACCACCTCTAAGTCCAGCAGGACGGTCAGGTTGTAGATCTGGACGTCCACGGCTTTGCAGAGGCGGTGGAGCACTTCCAGCGCTTCCGGCTCCCCGGCGTTGGCGGCTTCAAAAAAGATCCGGCCGTTGAGCGGGGCGTCCTCCGGCAAATTTTTGCGGGCGCGGTACCAGCGCAGCAGGTTGGTGACACTGCACTGCAGCGCCACCGTTTTATCGCCGTTGCGCCAGTCATCTGCATTGGTGTGGAGGTAGCTGTATTCCCCAGCCGTGCAGTGGATGCCCCGCACCAGCTGACCGTTGATGACAAGGCCCCCGCCCACGCCGGTGCCGATGATGAAAACCGCCCCGTTGGTGCAGCCTTTCAGGGCCCCCAGCTGCAGCTCCGCGATGGCGGCAGCCTTGCCGTCGTTCTCCAAAAAGACCCGGCAGCCGCACCGTGCGCTCAGCAGCGGCCCGACGGGGGTGCCGATATTGTAGAGAAGGGAGGGTGCCCCGCCGCCCCGCACGACGCCATGCTCGGCATCAATGAAGCCGGGCAGGCTCATGGCAATGCCGTCCACCTCCGCTGCGTGGGGGCGATAGAGCGCCTCCAGCGTGGCGAGAAAGTGCTCCTGCGTGTCGCCCGGAGTGGGGACGCTGCCCGCATCCGCCCGGTTCAGCTGCTCGTCCATCACCGAGTATTTGATCTCAGTGCCGCCTACGTCAAAGACCATAACTTTCATACCCGCTGCCTCCTGTCTGTACTGCTTTCATTATGACAGAAAACAAACGAAACGTCAACAAACAAAAAACCCGCGCTGCGGCAAAGCAAAGCGCAGCGCGGGAACGTGGATAGCGTTTTAAATTTTAGCGGGCCACAGTGTACTTGTGCAGGGTCTTGCGGACTGCGCCGTTGCCAGCGTACAGCTCCTTGACCATGCCCTCGATCTTCTCGCCCAGGCCGACAGCGTACAGATCAACGCCGAAGACATCGGCACGGCTGTACAGCTTCTTCAGGCAGCTGAAGTCCTGCTCGCCCTCTTTGACTTCCAGAGGAGCGACGATGGCCTGCAGCTCAGCCAGCAGCGGATCGGGAGAGATCTCAAACGGCTTGCCGTTGTCGTCCACACCCTTGAGGTAGCGGGCGTAACCAGCCAGCACCAGCGGGATCAGCACCAGATTGCTCTTGTCCAGGCCGCGGGCCTCGTAAGCCTTGATGGTCTCGCCAAAGCGGATGGCCAGCTTCTGAGAGGTATCGGTTACGATACGCTGGGGAGCGTCCGGCATGAACGGGTTGGGCAGACGGCGGTTGATGACAGCGCCGATGAACTCATAGGGGTTCAGGACACCCGGATCGACGACGACGGGCATTGCCTCGATGTAGCCGATCTTCTGGATGAAGCTGCGCAGGTCCTCGTCTGCCATCTCAGCAGAGATGAGGGTGTAATCCAGCATGCAGCCATAGATGGACATGGCAGTGTGCAGCGGGTTGAGGCAGGTGCAGACTTTCATCTTCTCGATCTTGTCCACAGTCTCGCGGTCGCAGTACAGCACGCCGCCCAGCTCCAGCGGGGGACGACCATTGGTGTAGTGATCCTCGATGCAGAGGTACTGGGTCTCCTCGGCGTTGACAAACGGAGCGGTAAAGGTGTGCTTCTCGGTGACGATGGTGTAGTTGTCCTCAAAGCCGTCGTCAGCCAGCATCTGCTGCACCTTGGCGTCCGGGCGCGGGGTGATCTTGTCGATCATGCTCCAGGGGAACGTGATCTTGGTCTCGTCCTGCACATAAGCCAGGAACTCAGCGGGGACCAGGCCCTGCTCTGCCCACTTGGAAGCATAAGCCAGAACCGCACTCTTGACCTTATCGCCGTTGTGAGAGCAGTTGTCCATGCTCTGCACGGTCAGGGGCAGTTTGCCTGCCTTGAAGCGCTCGTACAGCAGAGCGGTGACCTTGCCCATGGCCAGCACGGGGGTCAGGCCGCGCTCCAGGTCAGCGGGAGCAACGCCGTAGCCTTTCTCAGTGATGGTGAAAGAGATCATCTGCAGGCTGGGGTTCTGGAAGATCTCGACCAGACGTGCCCAGTCCGCGCCGAACGAGTAATCGGCTTTCAGGCTCTCGGTGACGGAAGCGATGACTTTCTTCTCGATGTCGCCGGTAGACTTCAGGCAGACCAGCAGGCTGAGGTTATCATAGGGCTGGTAAGCCTTGTCGATGATCTCGTAGTCAAAGCTCTCGGCCACGATGACGCCGCGGTCATACTTGCCGCTGTTCAGAGCCTCGTTGAGGATGGCAGCCGGGAAAGCGCGGAAGATGTTGCCGGCACCAAAGTGCACCCAGGTGGGTTCTGCATGGGTCTTGGCCTTGACGGCCTCGACATCAAACTTGGGCAGCTCGTAGCCTTTTTCCGCCCACTCAGCGGACAGATTGCCGTTCTTAATATCAGACAGCTTCATTGTAATCAGCCTTTCTTTTTCTCTTCATCCAGACGGTCCAGCAGATCCCAGACGCCCAGCATGTACTGGATGCCCAGGGCACGGTCATACTTGCCGTAGCCGGGGCGGCAGTTGCCGGGGCCCTCTTCCCACAGCTGACGGCCGTGGTCGGGGCGGATGTAGCCCTCAAAGCCGCAGTCATGGTAGGCGCGCAGGATCTCGATGATGCCGGTCTCGCCGCAGCAGTCGCGGTGAGCAGCCTCGGAGAAATCGCCGTTGGGGAAGTGGTGGATGTTGCGGATGTGAGCAAACGCGATGCGGTCGCAGTGCTTGCGCACGATCTCAGCCACGTTGTTGTTGGGGTTGGCGTTCAGGCTGCCGGAGCACAGGGTCAGGCAGTTGTACTCGTCGTCCACCATGCTCAGGAAGCGGTCGATGCTCTCAGCATCCACCAGCAGGCGGGGCAGGCCGAAGATATCCCAAGGGGGATCGTCCATGTGGATGGCCATTTTGATGTCGCACTCGCGGCAGGTGGGCATCAATGCTTCCAGGAAGTACTTCAGGTTCTCCCACAGCTTCTCCTTGGTGACAGGAGCGTAAGCCTTGAACAGCTCGTCCAGCTTTGCCATGCGCTCGGGCTCCCAGCCGGGGAACGTCATGTGGTACTTCTCGGTAAAGGACATGATGTAATCGGCCATGGCCTTGTAGTCATCCTGGATCATGTCTTTCTGGTAGAACAGAGCCGTGGAACCATCACCGACGGGGTGGAACAGGTCGGTACGGGTCCAGTCAAAGATGGGCATAAAGTTGTAGCAGATGACCTTGACACCGAACTTGGACAGGTTGCGGATGCACTGCTTGTAGTTCTCGATGTACTTGTCGCGGGTGGGCAGGCCGATCTTGATGTCGTCGTGGACGTTGACAGACTCAACAACGTCCATATCGAAGCCGTAAGCGTGGATCTGATCGGCGACTTTCTGGATCTCGTCGATCTCCCAGATCTCGCCGGGCATCTTGTTGTGCAGCGCCCAGACGATGCTGGTCACGCCAGGGATCTGCTTGATGTCGCTGAGGGTGATGGGATCGTTGCCCTCACCATACCAGCGCCAACCCATTTTCATAGGCATAGTGGAATCCTCCTTGTGTGGCTATGCGGTGTTGCTTTGCTTTCTCACACCCTTGGCGGAACGCCATGGTGCATTCTTATCAATATTCTAATATATCAGTTGAGACTTGACAATTGACATTTTGACTTTTTTTAGAGTTTTTTCTTGTATACTTTAGACAAAAAGACGGCTGAAATGGATTTTGCATCCATTTTCAGTCGTCTTTGTGTAAATTTTAACGTTATTTTACTCTTCCGTGAAGTAATCCGGGTGGCGCTGACGGGCCTGCTCCACACTGAGCCTGTAGCGGTTGAGGTGGTCGGACAGAGCCCGGCTCACATCCTCCTCCGAGCCGTGGAGCACGGCTTCCAGGATGCGGGTGTGGGCGGCGCAGACGGATTTGTTCTCGTCGGTCTGGAGGCTGAACTTGCGCAGCCGCTCAATGTGCTGGAACGTGGAGAGCATGTGGTCAAAATGTTCCTCCATGCCGCACAGAGTAAAAGCCATCCGGTGGAACGCGTTGTCCAGATCCAGCATCCGGATCTCCCGGCGCTCGGCCCCGGGCTCCCGCTCCAGCTGGCGGTAGCTCTCGATATTAAAGCGGTAGGCCTCCTCCTGTTCCGGGGTCAGGGTGCCGCGGATGCGGTTGAGCATCTCTTTTTCCAGCGTGAAGCGGGAAAACTGCTCCATCTCCATCAGCTTGAGGTCGATGGGGGCCACATGGGTGCCGCTCTGGGGTTTGATTGTGACCATGTGCGCGATGTTGAGCATGATGAGCGCTTCCCGCATGGGGGTGCGGCTGATGCCCAGCTCCTGGGCCAGCTCCCGGTCGTTCAGCTCGTCGCCGGGTTTGAGCTCCATTGTAATGATCCGGCTCCGGATGGTCTCGTAAGCCACTTCGCGTGCACTCCGTACTGCCATGGCGTTTCTCTCCCCTCGGTAATATATCAGTTCTTTTTTTTCAATTGTACCCGGGCGGAAACGCTTCGTCAAGAGGAATGCAGGGAAAAGTTGCACAGTCTTTACATTCCTTTTTTGGGCTTCCGGTACAGTACCGGTACCCACACGGCCACCAGCGCCAGACCGCAGACCACATCCACGATGGAATGCTGTTTTGTGAAGACCGTGGAAGCGCAGATGAGCAGCGCCCAGCCCCAGGCCAGCACTTTCAGGCCGGGGCGGTCTTGGGCCAGCTTGCTGCGGGAGAACGCCAGCGCCATGCAGCCGGAGCTCTGGCAGTGGATGGAGGGGCAGACGTTGACGGAAGCGTCCGCGTTCCAGAGCATCTGCATGATCCGCATGGCGATGTTGTCCCGGCCAATGGCCTCCGCCGTGGGGCGGATGTCCAGTCCGTTGGGCAGTACCATATATAAAAGGAGGCAGAACGTCATGCCCGAGAACATCATCAGGCAGAGCTTGTCATAGCTGGCGGTGTCGTACCACCAGAGCAGGGCCGTGACGCCTGCCAGCAGGAAGAACCAGCTGCAATAGGGGAAGACGAACCACTCGCAGAACGGGATGAGGTCGTCCAGCGGGGCGTGGATGATGTACTTGGGGTTTTTAACGGTCAGATCCAGCCAGAAAAACCAGATGAGGTAGACCGCCCAGTAGAGCTGGAACCAAAGGTGCGGTTTCAGATTTTTGCGCAAAGGATTGGAATGCATGTGTTTTCTCCTATAATTTTTATGAATGAACGCTTTATTTTACCACAAAGCGTCGTCTTGCGCAAATCCATTTCCTGTTATAGAATAAGGGGGAAAGAGAAGAGCATTCACTTAAAAGGAGATTCTATGCCTGAGATTCGTATTGCTGCCCTGGATCTGGACGGCACGCTGCTGAGCCGTAAGAATACCGTTACCCCCGCCACCCGGCAGGCCATTGCCGACGCGGTGGCCCGGGGCGTTGTGGTGCTGCCCGCCACAG
>UMCB01020431.1_pt1 | contig 19531 bp, 12 predicted proteins | sample 1964151 | NCBI WGS metagenome assembly UMCB01 (sample SAMEA4835960, study PRJEB28245) | human gut metagenome | biome: gut microbiome; material: fecal sample | place: Denmark | collected 2008
TAAGTGCTTTCCTTTGCGTGCGGAACTCGCGACAAACTTAAACAGCGGGCGGCCCGTTCCGGGAATCCGACGTACTCGTCGGGACAACGTTCCTCACCAAAAAAGACCCACTCCCCTGTTGGGAAGCGGGTCTTTGGAAGGACGGTTAACGTACTAGGAAATTACTCCTCGTCGTTGTCCTTGGCCTCTTCGGCGTCGTCGGTGTCAACGAGCTGGTTGAGCAGCTCGTCGAGGGAAGCCATGTCCTCGTTGATGGCACCGTTGGCGGGAGCCTTCTTGTCGTCGATCGGAGCACCCAGGAGCTCCTCGTCGGCGTCGGCGTGATGCGTCGGCGCGGCAGAGGTGCCCAGCAGGATGTCATCCGGACCGTCGGGGCTAAAGACCATCTGCAGCAGCTGCGAGAGGTCTTCCTCGTCGGCAACGTCGTCGTTGTTCTCGAGGATGTAGAGCAGGTCGTGGGCCTCCAGGCCGTCACGGAGCTCCTCGATCGCCTTGGCACCGATGCCATCGATGCGCAGCAGATCCTCCTCGGACTTGCCAACCAGGTCGCCGACCGTCTCGATGCCGACCTCGCTGAACTTGTTGGTCCAGCGCTGCGACACGCCCAGGTCGTCGAACAGGTACAGGCGAGCCTTCTCGGCGGAGATGGTGTGGCCGTTGCGGGTGAACGAACCGTCAGCACCACCGAACTCGTCGTAGCCGGCCCAGTCGAGCTGCTGCGGAAGCTGCTCGTCCAGGTCCTTGAGCTCCACCGGAGCCCACTCGGGCAGCGACTTGGCGTTGGGCGAAGCCGGGCCGTCGATGTCCACGTAGCCGTCGGCCGTGCGATACGTCAGCTTGGCGTTGGCGTACGGCTTGAGGCCGGTACCGGCCGGGATCTTCTTACCGACGATGACGTTGGACTTAAGGTCGAGCAGGTGGTCGACCTTGCCCTCAATGGCAGCCTCGGTAAGGACGCCGGCGGTACGGATGAACGAAGCGCTCGACAGCCAGGAGTCGATGTTGGACGCGACCTTGAGAGTACCCAGGATGACGGGCTCGGCCACAGGAGCCTGACCGCCCAAACGGGCAACGCGCTCGACCTCGTCGGCGAACTCGTAGCGGTCGACGTACTGACCAAGCAGGTACTTGGAGTCACCGGGGTTGGTGATCTGAACGCGACGCAGCATCTGACGTGCGAGCACCTCGATGTGCTTGTCGTTCAGGTCGACGCCCTGGCTGGTGTAGACGTCCTTGACGCTCTCGACGAAGGTGTGCATCGTCGACTCGATGTCGGTCAGCTTGCGCAGGTTGCGGAAGTTGACGAAGCCCTTGGTGATCTGGTCGCCGGCGCGAACCTCGCAGCCGTCCTCGATCTCGGGCATGAAGCGCACCGAAGCGGGGACGCGACGCTCGTCGAGGACACGGGAGTGATCCTCGGAGTCGGTGAGCGTCAGCACGTACTCGGACTTCTCGGGCTTAATCGAGAGGTGACCGGAGTACGGAGCCAGCTCGGCCTCGCGACCCAGAATCTTCTCGTTGACGTTGCCGACGATATCGAACATACGGCTGACCGTAGGCAGACCCTGCGTAATATCGTCGACGCCAGCGACGCCGCCGGAGTGAATGGTACGCATCGTAAGCTGCGTACCGGGCTCGCCGATGGACTGGGCGGCAATAATGCCGACCGCGGTACCGATGGCGACCGGACGACGGGTGGAAAGATCCCAGCCGTAGCACTTCTGGCACACGCCGTACTTGGAACGGCAGGTGAGCAGCGCGCGGAGCTTGACCTTCTTGAGGCCTGCATCGACCATCTTCTGGATGTCGGCGACCTTCTCGATGTAACCGTCCTGCTCAAAGAGCACGGTGCCATCGGGAGCCACGACGTCCTCAATGAAGCAACGGCCGACGAGGTCGGTGTTGAGGTCGGTGGTGCCGGGGATGATGAGGTTGTAGGTGACGCCCTCGTGCGTACCGCAGTCCTCCTCGCGGACGATGACGTCCTGGGCCACGTCGACCAGACGACGGGTCAGGTAACCAGAGTCCGAGGTGTGGGATGCGGTATCGACCAGGCCCTTACGGGCGCCGTAAGTCGAAATGAAGTACTCGAGCGGCAGCAGGCCCTCGCGGAAGTTCGCCTTAATGGGAAGGTCGATCGTCTCGCCGGACATGTCTGCCATCAGGCCACGCATGCCGCCGAGCTGACGCAGCTGGGTCTTAGAACCACGGGCGCCGGAGTCGGCCATCATGTAGAGCGGGTTCTCCTCGTCGAACATGTCGAGCATGAGCGCTGCAACCTTATCGGTACAAGCGGTCCACTCGTTAACGACTTCGATGTGGCGCTCCGTCTCGTTGATGAAGCCCTCCTCGAAGTACTCGTTGATCTGGTCGACGTTGGCCTGGGCGCGGTCGAGCAGCTCCTGCTTCTCGGCAGGGATAAGAGCGTCCCACACCGAGATGGTGAGGCCGGCGCGGGTAGCGTAGTGGAAGCCGGAGTACTTGATGGCGTCGAGGATCGGGCCGACCTTGGCCTCGGGGTAACGATCGCAGCAGTCGGCAACCAGCTTGGCCACATCGCCCTTGACCATCTTGTAGTTCATGAACTCATAGTCTTCGGGCAGGCACTGGCGGTTGAAGATGATGCGGCCGATAGAGGTCTCGAACCGCGCGGTCTTGTTGCCGGTGACGTCGTAGTCGACAAACTCGTTCTTGCCGTTCTTAACGCGGAAGATACGGGTGCCGTCCTCGTTGATGACGTTGGCATCGGCAGCGGACACGCGGACCTGGATCTTGGCCTGCATGTCGACCTCGGAGCGGCAGTCATAGGCGTGCAGCGCGTCATCGAAGCTCGAGAACACGTGGTTCTCGCCCGGCAGACCCTCGCGAACCTGGGTGAGGTAGTACACACCGATGATCATGTCCTGCGAAGGGATGTTGACCGGCTTGCCGGATGCCGGCGAGCGCAGGTTGTTCGCAGAGAGCATGAGCACGCGAGCCTCGGCCTGAGCCTGGCTGGACAGCGGCACGTGGACAGACATCTGGTCGCCGTCGAAGTCGGCGTTGAAGGGCGAGCAGACCAGCGGGTGCAGGTGGATAGCCTTGCCCTCGACCAGCACCGGCTCAAAGGCCTGGATGGACAGACGGTGCAGGGTCGGTGCACGGTTGAGCAGCACGACGCGGCCGTCGATGACCTCTTCGAGGATATCCCACACAAAGGTGGCACCGCGGTCGATAGCGCGCTTGGCGCCCTTGATGTTCTCGACCCTGCCAAGCTCGACCAGGCGCTTCATGACGAAGGGCTTGAAGAGCTCCAGCGCCATGGTCTTGGGCAGACCGCACTGGTGCAGCAGCAGCTTGGGGTCGGTAACGATGACCGAACGGCCGGAGTAGTCGACACGCTTGCCCAGCAGGTTCTGACGGAAACGGCCCTGCTTGCCCTTGAGGGCCTCGGCGAGCGACTTGAGCGGGCGACCGCCACGGCCAGAGACCGGGCGACCACGACGGCCGTTGTCGAACAGGGCGTCCACGGACTCCTGGAGCATGCGCTTCTCGTTGTTCACGATGATCGCAGGGGCGTCCAGGTCGAGCAGGCGCTTGAGTCGGTTGTTACGGTTGATCACGCGACGATACAGGTCGTTGAGGTCGGACGCGGCGAAGCGGCCGCCGTCGAGCTGGACCATCGGGCGCAGATCGGGCGGAATGACCGGGATGACATCCAGGATCATGTTCGCGGGGCTGTTGCCGCCCTTCAGGAAGGCGTCAACGACCTCGAGGCGCTTGACGGCCTTCTCGCGCTTCTGCTTCTGGGAGTCCTCGTCGGCGATGATGGCCTTGAGCTTCTCGGCCTCGGAGGGGAGGTCGATGGCAGCGAGCAGGTCGCGGACGGCCTCGGCACCCATGCCACCCTTGAAGTACATGGAGTAGTAACGGGTCATCTCGCGGAACAGCGGCTCATCGGAAATGAGGTCGCGCTCGCTGAGCTTCATGAAGGCGTTGAAGGCGTCCGTGCGGAGCTGCTTCTCGTCCTTGCACTCTTCCTCGATGTCGACGATGCCAGAGGCGATCTCCTCGGGGGTCAGCGGCTCCTCGTCGGAGAACTCGTCAAAGTTCTCGGGGTTGCCCTGCTCCTTGAGGGACTCGATCTGGCGGGCGCACTCGGCATCGATCTCTTCCAGATCGGCGGCGAGCTCCTCGCGCAGGTCGTCGGCGTCGGCCTCGCGAGCCTCGTAGTCGACCTCGGTGATGATGTAGCTGGCAAAGTACAGAACCTTCTCGAGGTCCTTGGACTTGATGTCGAGCATACGGCTCATCGGGAAGCTCGTGGGGCTCTTGAAGTACCAGATGTGGGACACGGGAGCGGCGAGCTCGATGTGGCCCATGCGGTCGCGACGCACCTTGGCCGAGGTGACCTCGACGCCGCAGCGCTCGCAGACGATGCCCTTAAAGCGGATGCCCTTGTACTTGCCGCAGGAGCACTCCCAGTCCTTGGCGGGACCGAAGATCTTCTCGCAGAACAGGCCGTCCTTCTCGGGCTTGAGGGTACGGTAATTGATGGTCTCCGGCTTCTTGACCTCACCGTGCGACCAGGAACGGATCTGGTCGGCGGAGGCAAGGGAGATCTTTACCGAGTCAAAATCAGTAGCTTCGAAATCTGCCACAGTCAACTACTCCTTATCAGTGGTCGTGGCGGCGACAGCCTCGGGCGCCTCGGTGGTCTCGGCGTCCTCGGCCTCGACGTCGGCGTCAACGCCGGCGAGCGCAGCCAGGTCGTCGAGAGCGGAGGTCTCCTCGGCGGTCACAGGTGCGGAGGCGTCCTCGTCGGCATCGTGCATGGGCTCGATGTCCAGTGCGAGGGAGCGAATCTCCTTGACGAGAACCTTGAAGGACTCGGGGATACCCGGGACAGGAACGTTCTCGCCCTTGACGATGGACTCGTAGGTCTTGACGCGGCCCACGGTATCGTCGGACTTGACGGTCAGGATCTCCTGCAGGACGTTGGAAGCACCGTAAGCGTACAGTGCCCAAACTTCCATCTCGCCGAAGCGCTGGCCGCCGAACTGAGCCTTGCCGCCCAGAGGCTGCTGGGTAACCAGGCTGTAAGGGCCGGTCGAACGGGCGTGGATCTTGTCGTCGACCATGTGGCCGAGCTTGAGGATGTAGGACGTACCCACGGTAATGGGCTCGCGGAACTCCTCGCCGGTGCGGCCGTCGAACAGACGGGTCTTGCCGCGCTCGTCAAGCTGGGTGACGAACTCGGGGCGCATGTGATCGCCAAAGGCAGCGGTGGCCTTGTTGAGCATGTTCTTGTTGGCACGACGGATGACCTCGGCGATCTCGTCCTCCTTGGCGCCGTCGAAGACGGGCGTCGCGGTGAAGAACGGACCGGGGACGTACTTGTCGGAGTCGGCCTGCTCGGTATCCCAACCGCAGGCAGCAGCCCAGCCAAGGTGGCACTCGAGCAGCTGGCCGACGTTCATACGCGAAGGAACGCCCAGCGGGTTGAGGATAACGTCGATCGGGGTACCGTCAGCCATGTAGGGCATGTCCTCGACCGGCAGAACGTTACAAATAACACCCTTGTTGCCGTGGCGGCCGGCGATCTTATCGCCCTGCTGGATCTTACGACGCTGGGCGACGTAGACGCGCACCTGCTCGTTGACGCCGGGGGCCAGGTCGTCGCCGTTCTCGCGGCTAAAGCGGACGACGTCGATGACGCGACCGTAAGCGCCGTGAGGCATCTTAAGGGAGGTGTCGCGGACATCGTGAGCCTTGGCACCGAAGATGGCGCGCAGCAGGCGCTCCTCGGCAGTCAGAGCGCTCTCGCCCTTAGGCGTGACCTTGCCGACCAGGATGTCGCCAGGGCCGACCTCGGCGCCGATACGGATGATGCCGTCCTCGTCGAGGTTGGCAAGCATGTCCTCGGAGAGGTTCGGGATCTCGCGGGTGATCTCCTCGGGGCCGAGCTTGGTGTCGCGGGCGTCGATCTCGTGACGGGTGATGTTGATGGTCGTCAGCAGGTCCTCGGCCACCAGGCGCTCGGACACGACGATACCGTCCTCGTAGTTGAAGCCTTCCCACGGCATGTAGGCCACGGTGAGGTTCTGGCCCAGTGCGAGCTCGCCGTGATCGGTCGAAGGACCATCGGCCAGAGGCTCGCCCTGCTCAACGGTGTCACCGACGCGCACGAGCGGACGGTGGTTGATGCAGGTGGACTGGTTGGAGCGCTGGTACTTGGCCAGGTGGTACTCGTCCATGCCGCCGGCATGCTTGACGATGATCTTGGCGGCGTCGGCAAAGATGACCTCGCCGGCGTTCTTGGCCAGGGTGACCTCGCCGGAGTCCAGAGCGGCGCGACGCTCCATGCCGGTACCGACATAGGGAGCGGCGGGGTGAACCAGCGGCACGGCCTGACGCTGCATGTTGGCGCCCATCAGCGTACGCTTGGCGTCGTCGTGCTCAAGGAACGGGATCAGCGTGGCTGCGACGGAGAGCATCTGACGCGGCGAGACGTCCATGTAGTCGACGTCCTCGACGGGCACGTCGGCGGGAGCGCCGAAGGAGCCGTCGAAGTCGCGGGTACGGGCGATCACGGTGTGCGGACGGACGATCTTGCCCTCGGCATCGGTCGTGATGAACTCGTTGGTCTTGGGATCGAGCGGCGTGTTGGCCGGCGCGATGACGTGCTTCTCTTCCTCGTCAGCGGTCATCCAGTCGATCTGATCGGTGGCAACGCCGTTCTCGACGCGACGGAACGGGGCCTCGATGAAGCCGTACTCGTTGACGCGGGCGTAGAGGGCGAGCGAGCCGATCAGGCCGATGTTGGGGCCTTCGGGGGTCTCGATCGGGCACATGCGGCTGTAGTGCGAATTGTGAACGTCGCGGACGGCCGTCGGCACGTTGGTGCGGCGGCTGGAGCCGGACTTGTGGCCGGCAAGACCACCAGGGCCGAGTGCGGACAGACGGCGCTTGTGGGTCAGACCGGTCAGGGGGTTCGCCTGGTCCATGAACTGCGAGAGCTGCGAGGAACCGAAGAACTCCTTGATGGAGGCCACAATCGGGCGGATGTTGATGAGCGACTGCGGGGTGATCTCGTCGATGTCCTGGGAGCTCATGCGCTCACGGACGACGCGCTCCATACGGCTCATGCCGATACGGAACTGGTTGGCGACGAGCTCGCCGACGGTACGGATGCGGCGGTTGCCGAAGTGGTCGATGTCGTCGACCTTGAAGCCCTGCTCGCCGGCAGCGAGGGACAGGAGGTAGCGCAGCGTCGCGACGATATCCTCGTCGGTGAGCACCGTGACCTCTTCCTCGGTGGTGAGGTTGAGCTTCTTGTTGACCTTGTAACGACCGACGCGGGCCAGATCGTAGCGCTGCGGGTTAAAGAGCAGGCCCTCGAGCAGGCTGCGGGAAGCATCCACGGTGGGAGGCTCGCCCGGGCGCAGACGCCGGTAGATCTCGATGAGGGCGTCCTCGCGAGTGAGGGCGGTGTCGCGCTCCAGGGTGCGTTTGATCACATCGGAGTTGCCGAGCAGCTCGATGATGTCATCGTTGGTGACGGCGATGCCAAGGGCGCGCAGGAACATCGTGGCGCTCTGCTTGCGCTTACGGTCGATGGAGACCATGAGCTGGTCGCGCTTGTCGACCTCAAACTCAAGCCAGGCACCGCGGGACGGGATGATCTGGGCCTTGTAGATCTGCTTGCCCGAATCCATCTCGGAGCTGTAGTACACGCCCGGGGAGCGGACGAGCTGCGAGACGACGATGCGCTCGGTACCGTTGATGATGAAGGTGCCCTGATCGGTCATCATGGGGAAGTCGCCCATAAAGACGAGCTGCTCCTTGATCTCGCCGGTCTCCTTGTTGGTGAGACGAACGTCGGTCAGAAGCGGAGCCTGATAGGTCATATCCTTCTCGCGGCACTCCTCGACGGTGTGCGCGGGGTCGCCGAACTGATGCTCGCCGAAGGTAACCTCGAGAACATGGTTCTGGCTCTGGATGGGGCTGGATTCCTTGAACGCCTCACGAAGACCCTCGTCCATAAAACGCTCAAAGGATTCCCTTTGAACAGAGATAAGGTTGGGGAGCTCCATGGCCTCCGGGATTTTCCCGAAGCTGACGCGCTTGCGCTCAGTGGCAGTGTATGCGTAGGTCACCAGGTTTTTCCTCCTTCACGGAAATGCTCGGTGGGTTGGCGAGGCATAGCTTCGCCAGTTATCGCAACCTAATAGTTTATCAGGTACCGACCGTTGGGCAAGAAAAGCCTTGACGCGATTGAGTTTTTGGAGTAGCAAAGTTTTTCGACAGAAAAGATGCAGGTAGATAGGTGTGCATCGAACATCTGTTCATATATTTTCTGTGAACAGAGAGCCAACAATCACAGCTCTTATAAAAAACGGGCGCGAACCGAGGTCCGCGCCCGTAAATGTCGATGCTCGAAGGCTTACTTGCGCATCAAACCGCCGCGCTCGTCGATGGCGTCCCAGAAGGCGCCGGCAAAGCGAGGATCGCTTGCGGCCATGAGGGCGTTGGTGGCCATCCAGCCAGACGGGGTGCCGGTATCGTAGCCCGAGAGCGGGTCGATGACGACGGCGTACATGGCCTCGCGGTCGAGCGAGCGGGCCATGGCGTCGGTGAGCTGGATCTCGCCGCCCTTGCCGGCCTGCTGATCGGCCAGCAGGTCCATGACCAGCGGGCTCAGCAGGTAACGACCGACGATGTACAGGTTGGACGGAGCCGCCTCGGGAGCAGGCTTCTCGACCAGACCGCCGATGCGCCAAACGGCACCGGGCTCGTCGTCGGCAGCTTTCTCGAAGCCCTCGAGCGAGCCAACGCGATCGCCGGCGATAACGCCGTAGCGGCTGACTTCCTCGGGCGAGCAAGCAGCGACGGCGATAACCGAAGCGCCACCGTGCTCCTTGGAAACGGCGAGCATCTTGTCGCAGATGTCGCGGTTAGGCACAACGTAGTCGCCCAGAAGAACCAGGAAGTTCTCCCCTGCCACGGCATCGGCAGCAGAGCGGATAGCATGGCCGAGGCCCTTGGGCTCGTACTGATAGCGGAAGTCGACCGGCATACCGCCAGCGTGGGCGACGGCATCGGCATAGGCATTCTTGCCGCGCTCGCGCAGCAGATTCTCGAGCGAGCGATCGGGCTGGAAGTAGCTCAGCAGCTCGGGCTTACCGGGAGAGGTAACGATGATGGCGTCGTCGACCTCCTCGGGGTCGAGCGCCTCCTCAACGACATACTGAATGACCGGCTTGTCGAGCACCGGCAGCATCTCTTTGGGCGTGCACTTAGTGCCAGGCAGAAAACGCGTGCCAAGGCCGGCGGCGGGGATGATTGCCTTCATGTTATTCAAGGATCCTTTCGCAGGCGCAGAATGCGCCCTATGCGTGCGGCACGGCGGCCGCAGACCAAATTGCGATACCGAAGTATCTTACCGCCGGAGACATACGTCGCCGTAAGGCAAACGCAATTCTTCAGCAGGTCAACGCAAATTATTGCTCGAATGGTGCAATTTTACGCCCCAGCGGTAACGGGATTGGCACGGCGAAGACAACGGTGCTCTGCGTGCCGAGCAATGGGAATGAGGGGACATAACAAAAAAGACGGGGCTCGCAATGCGAACCCCGCCTGCAAAGAAATCTGGCGAGAGAGCCTGATTACTTGAGGGTGACAGCAGCGCCAGCAGCCTCGAGCTTCTCCTTGGCAGCCTCGGCGTCCTCCTTCTTGGCACCCTCGAGAACAGCCTTGGGAGCGCCCTCGACGACCTCCTTGGCCTCCTTCAGGCCAAGGTTGGTGAGCTCACGGACGGCCTTGATGACCTGGATCTTGTTGTCGCCGAAGCCCTCGAGCACGACGTCAAACTCGGTCTTCTCCTCGGCCTCAGCAGCGCCAGCAGCGGGAGCGGCGACAACAGCGGCAGGAGCGGCGGCGGAAACGCCGAAGGTGTCCTCGATAGCCTTGACGAGCTCGGAAGCCTCGAGAAGGGTCATTTCCTTAAGAGCATCGATGATCTCATCGGTGGTAAGCTTAGCCATTTCTAAGTCCTTTCGGTTTCCGTGCGGATGCACGGAGATCAGTTAAAACACGGCGCGAATGCGCCAGGGGTGCGGCGTTGCCGCCGCGGGTGAAAACAGCGACTAGGCTGCCTTCTGCTCGGAGACCTGCTGGATCGAACGAGCGAGACCAGAGGAAACGCCGTTGACGCAGACAGCGATGTCGCGAGCGAAACCGGAGATGAGACCGGCGATCTGGCCGAGAAGCTGATCCTTGGTGGGCAGCTCGGCGATAGCCTTAACATCATCAGCGGAAACGGCCTTGCCGTCGGAGATACCGCCCTTGATCTCAAGGACGCCCTTGGACTTAGCGGAGAAGTCCTTAAGGGCCTTAGCGGCCTCGACCGGCTCGGACTCGTAGAACACATAAGCGACGGGGCCGGCGAGGATCTCGTCGAGCTCGGGCTGCTCCTGGTTCTTGAGAGCGATCTTGACCAGGTTGTTCTTGTAGACCTTCATCTCGGCGCCGCACTCGCGAAGCTGATGACGCAGCTCCTGAGCCTGCTTAACCGTCAGACCGTTGTAGTTGACGACGAACAGACCGGCGTTCTCGGCGATACGGGACTCGATCTCTGCAACCTTGTCGATTTTGTACTGCTGGGGCATGAATTACACCTCCTCGAATTCTTTCCGGGCACGGTCCGCCACAAGGACGTGACGGGGGCATGTCCAAAAAGAAAGCCCCCGCGCTGCATGAGCGACGGGGGCGAGAAGACATATCTACTCGACCACCTCGGCTGGCGGGATACCCCATTAAGCTCGCGGGCAAATGCCCGTTTGCACCGGCTGTCTCTGGCAGCGGATTCGTGCGTGAACCGAAAGTATTATGGCGGGGACCCCGGCGTCGGTCAACGGAAAACCGGGCTGTACACAATTCCACCATCCGGCCGCGCAGCCAAAGGCCAGGCGCAAGGTTTTCGCTCGGTCAAGTCCTGGCTCGCACGAAGAGCACATTAAGTGCTCTTCGGCTCGTGCGGAATCTACGAAAACCTTGCGCCTGGCCTTCGGCGGCGCGTGCCTGCGTTGACTTTGGGCAGCCCGGGTTTTCGTTGGCTGACGCCCCCATTCATAATGCTTGGGTCGGTGGGCTGATGTTTTGGGTCCCGTTGGGCTACAGGGTTGAAACGAAGGTGGACAGGCGGCGGAGGCCTTCGTCCAGATCTTGGTCGGAGACGCAGTAGCTTAGGCGGATGTGGCCTTCGGTGCCGAAGCAGTCGCCTGGGACTAGGGCTACGTTTGCTTCTTTGATGGCTTTGATGCAGAAGGCTTCGCTGGTTAGGCCGAACTTTTTGATGCTCGGGAAAGTGTAGAAGGCTCCTGCGGGCTCTACTGCGTCGAGGCCCATAGCGTTTAAGGCTGCGAGCACGCGTTTGCGGCGGGCTCGGTAGACTTTGAGCATGGGGGTTGGGTCGACGGTCAGGGCTCGCGCTGCTGCGTCCATCTCAAATGAAACGGCACTCGATACTAAATATTGGTGTGCTTTTGCGATCTCGGCGATGACGGGGGCTGCCGCTGCGAGCCAACCCAAGCGCCAGCCGGTCATGGCCCAGGGCTTGGAGAAGCTCTCGATGACCACCGTCTGCTCGCGTAGCTCCGGGTGGCGCTGGGCAAATCGCTCGTAGCCATCCACATAGACCAGACGGTTGTATACGTCGTCGCAGACTACGTAGATGCCCGCCTGCTCCGCTACGCGTGCCACGGCGTCGAGCGATGCCGCGTTGAGGATGCAGCCCGTAGGATTGTTGGGCGAGCAGATAACGATGGCCTTGGTCGCCGGGGTCACACAGGCGCGAAGCGCTTCCTCGTCAATCTGAAATTGCGCGGGCTCCGTATCCAAAAAGACCGCTTTGGCGTGGTTGGCAACGACGATGCTCTCGTACAAACCAAAAGCCGGTGTGGGGATGATGACCTCGTCGCCGGGGTTGAGCATAGCCATGAATGTTGCCGACAGGGCCTCGGTCGCGCCGTCGGTCAGGATGACCTCGTCGGCCGAAAACGCCAGGCCCGCGTCGCCCATATATGCGGACAGCGCCTCGCGCAGGGCAGGGCGGCCGTTGTTGGGCGGATAATGCGTGTCGCCACGGTCGAGCGAGGCCGTCACCTCGGCGCTAATCACGTCGGGCGTGGGAAAATCGGGCTCGCCGAGCGCAAGCGCAATGCATCCCGGATGCTGGGCGGCGAGCGCGTTGATTCGGCGGATGCCGGAGGGCTTGAGCGTGGCAAGCGAAGTATTCATGGGCAGGCGCATGGCGTTCCTTTCGTAAGGGTTGCACTAGGATAGCGCGGCTAGGCGCCGCCAGACGGTGTAACCTAAACGGAAACCAACCGGAAAGGAGGCGGCATGGAGACGACCGTACGCGGCGATGTACCAAAAACGCTGCAAACCATTGCGTATATCAGCATTCCCAATAGCTCCGATCTTGAGTTTTTGCTCTGGGACCTGCAAGATGCCATCGCGGCCTATGCCCGGCTTTCCGACACCGTACTTCCCCACCCGGTTGACTTGAAGGCGGATGATGCCGGTGCAGTCGATGGCATGGTGCTCGCTGTTGATGATGCATTTGACGATGAGGCTATGATCGCTGTCGAGCAGATACTCGATCGCCTTGGAAATACAGAGACACGCATCTATGTCGTCGTCCAGGCCGCGTCCAAAAACAACAAGCAGGCGGACGAAGTTCTCGACCGCCTGTATCGGGCATGTCTTCTACGTGACCTGCCATGGTGCGACGGCGTTGTCATCTGTGCCGGCAGCGGCATCGCAGCACTTCGCCACTCCCCGCGTATGGGCCTCTTGCGTCGGCCATTTTCGGAAGCGATGGATAAGCTTGTGGGCGCTGTGCGCATGGGCTGCTCCATTGAACATGCGCAGCTGCTTGGCGGTGGCAATGCCGAAAGCGTCGATGCCGACGGCATGGTGCGCGCCAGGCCCGCCGTGCCCGCACCAATCTGGCGTGCCATCATCAAACGCCTCGGCACCCGCGCCCAATCAGATATCTAAATTACAGAGCGCCCCAATCAACGACATCGCGCCAGCGCCCAACAAGCCGCTCCAAGCGCCATGCCGCATTGGCGGGACTTGTCGACGGCAGAACGATGGCCGACAGCCCCGTGCGTTCTTTTAGGTAGCGCTTGTAGAGCCGACCAGCTGTACCACCGTTGCATATCACCTGCTCAATGGGAGCCACGTCGGTAATGCACTCGATATGTGCCGGCACAACGTTACGAATGCTCGCATCACTCGAACCCTTAATGTCGCAGCTCTCGATCACGTCCCACAGGGCCACGCCGCCGTTCAGCAGCATAGCCCGCTTGGTGGCAATCGAGGCGTCAAGCGTCGCGGGCTCGCCGCTCGCCAAAGAGTCTCCCTCGTTGGGCGGCACGGGCGCACCAAGGCACGCGGCCATCACGCGCCAAAAGCGGTTCTGCGGATTGCCATAGTAGAAGGCATTGGCACGCGAGAGCACCGAGGGAAACGACCCCAGCACCAAAACGCGCGAGCGCTCGTCAAACACGGGCTCAAACCCATGCTCAATATGTTGATAGCCCTCGTCCGGCGCAGTCATGAATTAGGCCCTCAGCAGATAGCGCACCTCGTAGGGTGCAAGCTCAAGGGTACCCGTCAGCCCGACCGCGGGCGCACCGTCGGCAAGCAGGTCGACGAAGGAGCCGTTGAGTTCGCCGGCTCCAAAGGTATAGGGCTCGTTCACGGCATTGACCGCCACGAGCACCGTCGCGTCATCGCAGGCGCGCTCGAACAGCAGCTGCTTGTTCTGGATCACCACGTTGCGATAGGCACCGTAGTTGAGGGCACGGGCCGCTGCGTCGTTTGCCGAGCGCAGGTACGCAAGCTGCTTGATGAAAGCCGTCAGCTCGTTGGGCGCAGGCTCATCGAGCGCAGGGCGCAGCGCCCAGTCGCCATCGGGGCCGCCCTTTTCGCCAGCAATTCCCCACTCGCTGCCATAGTAGACGCACGGGATGCCCGGCATGCCAAAGAGCATGCCATAGGCGGGACGCAGGCATGACTTGTCGGTAAGGATGCTCGCCAGGCGCGGCACATCGTGGTTATCGACAAACGACAGCAGGTGCTTGCCGCGGTAGATGCACCACGGGTCACCGCCAAACTGACGGTGCAACGAATGAGCGATCTCGAACATGTTGACCGAGTTAAAGCTGGAGTACAGGCCCTTGTAGCACTCGTAGTTGGTGCAGGAGTCGAGCATCTCGTCGTTGACGATCTGGTTGTAGTCGCCGTGGAGCGTCTCACCAATCAGCACAAAGTCGGGCTTGAGCTCACGGGTAAAGGCGTGCAGGCGGCGCATGAAGTCGCGGTCGAGCATATAGGCAACGTCCAAGCGCAGGCCGTCGACGCCAAAGACCTCGGCCCAGCGACGCACGGACTCAAGCAGGTAATCGACCACGGCGGGATTTTGCAGGTTGAGCTTCACAAGCTCAAAATGGCCCTCCCAGCCCTCGTACCAAAAGCCGTCGCCGTAGCACGAGTCACCGTCAAAGCTGATGTGGAACCAATCCTTGTACGGCGAGTCCCACTTGCGCTCCTGCACATCGCGGAAGGCCCAAAAGCCGCGACCGACGTGGTTGAAGACGGCATCGAGCACCACGCGGATGCCATGGGCGTGCAGCGTCTCGCACACGGCGGCAAAATCGGCATCCCCACCCAGGCGACGGTCGATATGGCGCAGGCTGCGCGTGTCGTAACCGTGGCTATCAGACTCGAGTGGAGGATTGATCAGCACGGCGCCAATACCGAGTCCCTGCAGGTAGTCGGCCCATTGGGCGATTTTCATAATGGGAGCATCGGGGTTGGGTGCGGCGCCGGCAGCTTGGGAGAGTTCATCCTCAGCAACGGGCGCGGCGTTTTCGCGCGGAGCTCCGCAAAAGCCCAGCGGATAGATCTGATAGAACGTCGTCTCGTATGCCCACATAGCAACCTCCCGGTAAGCGCAACACAACGACATCCATTGTATGCCCGGCTTGTATCCTCTTCCCCAAAATAAGTTGCGGTGGAATAGTTCCTGCTTGGGCCTTCAGAGGCCTTAAACAGGAACTATTCCACCGCAACTGATGAGGAAACGTGATCAGGCGACAGGCTTTGCGCGGCGAATGGCCGGGAACATCACCGTGATAGCGAGGATGACGCCCACGGCAGCAATCGCACCGCCCGCGTAGCCGATCCAGGCGATACCGGGGCCCGAAACCACGGCTCCGCCGATCGCGGTACCCGTGCCAATGCCCAGATTGAACAGGCCCGAGAAGATCGACATGGCGACGGCCGACGAATCTGCCGGCGTGTGCTTGATGAGCTCGGCTTGGAACGCCACGTTAAAGGCCGTGGCGCAGCAGCCCCACAGCGCGCAGACGGCAAGCACTGCCACGAGCGACGATGCGGCCGGACCCATGAGCAGCAGAGCCACCGGCACGCCGGAGAGCGTAATCGCGAGGAACGGGAAGCGGTGCCCATCGAACAGTCGGCCGAATAGCCAGCTTCCGAGCAGACCAGAGCAGCCGAACGCCGTCAGCGTCATAGTGATGGCGCTTGCGTCGACATGCGCGACCTGAGCCAGGAAAGGCTCGATATAGCTATAGCCCGTGTAATAGCCAGTTGCCATGAACACCGTGACCGCATAGAGCGCGATCAGTAACGGGTTCTTGAGCAGCTCGGGCAGTTGCTTGACGGTAAAGCGCTCGCCCGCCGGCATGGTTGGAAACACGGTCGCCTGGTAGACGACCGCGACAGCAGACAGTGCTCCGACCACGGCAAACGTCATACGCCAGCCCACGGCCAGGCCAATGGCGCGGCCGAGCGGCAGGCCGAAGATCTGTGCGATGGAAGAGCCCGTGGCGATCATGCTGATGGCGAGCGCCCCGTGGCGTGTGTCAACCAGGCGCGACGCCATAATCGAGGCGACCGACCAGAACACGGCATGTGCGCAAGCGACCACCAGGCGCGCGCAGACCAGGATGGGATAAGTCGGCGCCACAGCGGACAGAAACTGGCCGAGCGAGAACACGGCGAGCACGCCCAGCAGCATCCGCTTGAACTCGAAACGCGAAGCGAACACCATGAGCGGCAACGACAGCAGCATGACGCCCCAGGCATAGACCGAGATCATGATGCCCGCCTGGGCCTCGGTGAGCGAGAACGACGCGGCGATATCAGTCAAAAGGCCGATGGGCATAAACTCCGACGTGTTGAACACGAACGCACAGCAGGTGAGCCCGACGAGCGGGAGCCACTGCCTGAGCGTGATGCCGTCTTGCCTTGCCTGACTCATATATAACGTCTCCAATCATTTTGAGTGGAGGCGATTATATAGCAACGGCCCCGCATCCGTCAGCAACAGATGCAGGGCCGAAAACAATTCGATACACAGAGGTTGCGCCGTCAATACATAACTAAGCCAACCCCAGCAATATGCCCGCCGAATGCACGACAAACGCCACGATCCAGGCGACTGCCACCTGAAACGCGAACACGGCAACGGCGTAGCGCGCGCCCAGCTCGCTCTTGACGGCGCCGATGGCAGCCACGCAGGGCGGATACAGCAGCGTAAAGACCAGAAACACATAGGCAGTAAACGGCGAAAACATGGTCGACAGTGCCGCGGGCGAGGTCGCGCCCAAAAGCACCGTGAGCGTCGATATGACGCTCTCCTTGGCGATAAGTCCGGTGACGAGCGCCGTGGACGCACGCCAGTCGCCAAACCCAAGCGGCGCCAGCGCCGGCGCGATGATGCTGCCGAGGCCCGCAAGCAGGCTTTGCGACTGATCGGCGACCACATTAAAGCGAATGTCGAACGTCTGAAGGAACCAGATGACCACGGTAGCGGCAAAGATAATGGTAAAGGCCTTGGTAATAAAGTCTTTGGCCTTATCCCATGCCAGCATCACCGTCGTCTTGACGCTCGGCAGGCGGTAATTGGGGAGCTCCATGATAAACGGCACCGGGTCGCCCTTAAATGCCGTACGGTTGAGCACCAAAGCCGCGATGCAACCGACCGCAATGCCAATCAGATAGAGCGAGACCATGGCGGGAACTGTCGCCTGCGGGAAAAACGCCCCGCACAGCAGACCGTAGACCGGCAACTTGGCCGAACAGCTCATGAACGGCGTGAGCATAACCGTCATCTTGCGGTCGTGCTCGGATGGGAGCGTACGGGTCGACATGATAGCCGGCACGGTGCAGCCAAAACCGACGAGCATAGGCACGAAGCTGCGGCCCGACAGGCCAAAGCGACGCAGGACTTTGTCCATGACAAAGGCGACGCGCGCCATGTAGCCCGAGTCCTCCAGAATGGAGAGAAACAAAAAGAGCACGACGATGATCGGCAGGAAGGTCAGTACACTGCCCACGCCCGTAAGCACACCGTCGACAGCCAGCGAGCGCACCACGTCGTTGGTGCCGAACGCCTTGAGGCCCGCATCGGCCGAGGCGATGACGGCAGCGATGCCGTCCTCCATGAGTCCCTGCAACGCCGCGCCGATCACGCCAAACGTCAGCCAAAAAACGAGGCCCATAATCACCAGGAACGCCGGGATGGCCGTGTAGCGACCCGTCAGGATGCGGTCGATCTTGACGGAGCGCACGTGCTCGCGGCTCTCGTGCGGCTTAACGACGCAGCGCCCGCACACGTCGCCGATAAAGCTAAAGCGCATATCGGCCAGCGCGGACAGGCGGTCGGTGCCGGCCTCGCCCTCCATCTGGGTAATGATGTGCTCGATGGCGTCAAGTTCGTTACGGTCCAGATGAAGCGCCTCGGTCACCAGCTCGTCGCCCTCAACCAGCTTGGTCGCCGCAAAACGCACGGGAATGTGCGCCGTCGCGGCATGGTCCTCGATAAGGTTGGCGATGCCGTGGATGCAGCGGTGCAGTGCACCGCCGTCTGGGCCATCGGGTGCGCAGAAGTCCAGGCGACCGGGGCGCTCGCGGAACCGCGCCACGTGCAGGGCATGGTCCACCAGCTCGCCAATACCCTCGTTGCGGGCAGCGCTAATGGGGACAACGGGCACGCCCAACAGACTCTCGAGCAGGTTGACGTCAATGGCGCCGCCGTTGGTCGTCACCTCGTCCATCATGTTGAGCGCGATGACCATGGGGTGGTCGAGCTCCATAAGCTGCAGCGTCAGGTACAGGTTACGCTCAATGTTGGTGGCGTCGATGATGTCGATGATGGCGTCCGGGCGCTCGTCGAGGATGAACTGACGGCTCACGACCTCTTCGCCTGTGTACGGCGACAGGGAGTAAATACCGGGCAGGTCGGTGACGCTCGCCTCAGGGTGGTTACGGATGGTACCGTCCTTGCGGTCGACCGTCACGCCGGGGAAGTTACCAACGTGCTGGTTGGAGCCCGTCAGCTGGTTGAACAGCGTGGTCTTGCCGCAGTTTTGGTTGCCAGCGAGGGCAAAATGCAGCAGCGCGCCCTCGGGCACGGCCGTCTTTGCCGCGCGGGGCGAATACGTCCCCTCGCCGAGTGCCGGGTGCTCCGTCGTGCCGATTGCGGCGTTAGCGCGCGGGCCGGTATCGGTGTCGTGGACATCTACGAGCTCAATGCGAGCAGCATCGTCCTTGCGCAGCGTCAACTCGTAGCCGCGTAGGCGAATCTCGAGCGGGTCGCCCATGGGGGCATACTTCATCATGGTGACTTCGGTGCCCGGTGTTAGGCCCATGTCCAAAATATGTTGTCGGAGTGCCTGGTCGTCCGATGCCACCGATGCGACAACGGCGTCCTTTCCAATCTCGAGTGTATCGAGCTTCACGTCCGTGTTCCTCCCCCGGCGCCCACAGGGCGTTGCATTTAGTTTACCTTGGCTAACCGTTTGCCACGGCTAACCAATTTATCCATGCATGATAGCGCGAACACGCAACGATGTTCAATCGACAGATCGGTGCAATGGGGACAGATCGCTTTGCCCAATAGATGCGATGCGGAACAACCAAGCGCGGGAGGGGATTCCGGGACACGGTTTCCCAGACGGCACCCTTTCGGAAACCGCACCCCACTATTCAGGCGAATTCCGGGATGCAGTTTCCCGATGGGGGCTCCTGGGGAAACTGCATCCCACTCCGAAACGCTAAAACGGGACGGGCTTTCCGACTGAGGTCTCTAGCGGAAACTGCGTCCCGGAATAGGCAGCAGAAACGGGACGCAGTTTCCGAACGGAGAGCACAGCAATGTTGCGCAACAACGGGCGAGCGTTCGCCCTTAGCATGAGGACAGAAGGAAATGTGCCCGGTATTCGCGAGGGCGCCGATCGAGGGGAGTCTGCACATGTTCTGCCGAAATTGCGGGTCGAAGGTCGAGGACAGGACCAGGTTCTGCCCCGTGTGCGGAGAGCCCATCGCCGCCGAATGTGAAGCACCGGCCGAATCGCAGGGCGGCTTTCAATCCGCCCCGGCAGCCGAGTCGCAGCCGACTACACCGGCGCCGGCGAAGGCCAAGCGCCCAAAGAGGTCCCTCCTGATCGCC
>UMCB01022591.1_pt1 | contig 17955 bp, 14 predicted proteins | sample 1964151 | NCBI WGS metagenome assembly UMCB01 (sample SAMEA4835960, study PRJEB28245) | human gut metagenome | biome: gut microbiome; material: fecal sample | place: Denmark | collected 2008
GCAGGTTTCCTCCTCAATCAAATCCTCAACATCAATTTCGCCGGGATTCTGCATCAGCTTTGTACGGCGTTCATCGGCATATTTCTCCTTAATCGCCGTAATTTCATCCTTGATTACACCAAGCAGCAGCTTTTCATCCGCCAGAATGGTCTTGTAATACGCAATCTTCTTTTGCAGTTCTGCATATTCCGCATCGATTTTTTCCTTTTCCAGACCCTGCAAACGGCGCAGCTGCATTTCCAGAATCGCCTGTGCCTGCAAATCAGACAGGCTGAAGCGTTCCATCAGTCGCTCCTTTGCATTATCATAGCTTGTGCGGATGATGCGAATCACCTCATCAATGTTGTCAATCGCAATCCGCAAACCCTCCAGAATATGCGCTCTTTTTTCCGCCTTATCCAGATCAAAGCGTGTTCTTCTGGTAACAACATTTTCCTGATGCTTCAGATATTCCGCAAGCATCTGCTGCAAATTCAAAACAACGGGCTTGCCATCCACCAGTGCAAGCATATTTGCACCGAAGGATTCCTGTAAGGATGTATATTTATACAGCTGGTTCAGAATGACATTTGCGTTATAGTCCTTCTTGATATCAATGATAATCTTGATATCATCGCCGGCAGAGGCATCGTTCAGATCGCTGATGCCCTCCACACGCTTTTCCTTCGCCAGCTCGCCGATTTTTTCCAGCAGACGCAGCTTATTGACCATATACGGAATTTCAGTGATAACAATACGTTCTCTGCCGTTATGCGTTTCAATCTCCGCTGTGGAGCGCACAATAATCTTGCCGCGTCCGGTGCGGTACGCCGCACGAATCCCGCTTTTCCCAAGGATATTTGCGCCTGTGGGGAAATCGGGCCCTTTGATGTATTGCATCAATTCTTCCACATCGGTTTCTCTGCCCTCGATTTTATTCTCAATCATGCAGACCACGCCGTCAATGACCTCGCCGAGGTTATGCGGCGGAATATTCGTCGCCATACCAACCGCGATACCGCTTGAACCGTTTACCAACAGGTTTGGAATACGCGCCGGCAGGACTGTGGGTTCTTTCTCGTTTTCGTCATAGTTCGGCACAAAATCAACGGTATCCTTCTCGATATCCGCCAGCATTTCCGCCGTAATCTTAGACATGCGCGCCTCGGTATAACGGCTGGCAGCTGCACCGTAGCCGTCAATAGAGCCGAAGTTCCCGTGCCCGTCTACCAGCATATAGCGCATGGAGAAATTCTGCGCCATACGCACCATTGCCTGATAAATGGAACTGTCACCATGAGGGTGATATTTACCCATGGTATCCCCGACAATACGCGCGGATTTACGATAGCCCTTATTCGGGTCCAAATTCATTTCATTCATAGAGTACAGGATACGCCGCTGTACAGGCTTTAAGCCGTCACGCACATCGGGTAATGCACGGGCAACAATAACGCTCATCGCATAGTCGATGTAGCATTTCTGCATCTCTTTATTGATGTCTATGGTTATGACCTTGTCTATCTCTTTATTTTCGTCACTCATACGTTCACCTCTTAAGACCGTGAGGCTCTGCCTCACCCTCCGCAAGCCTTTGAAAAGGCTTGACCTAAACTTTATACAAATCTTACATTTCTTTCAGAAATATAAGATTTAATTCTGATTTATCACGCCGCAGAAAGGTTTGGAAAACAAAGGGTTTTCCAACCGGAATCCGCAGGGGGGGCTTTGCCCACTCGAGGAAAACTGGAAGTTTCAAGGTGTTTACACCGCCGGAACTTATCAGTTTAACCTCTGTTTCAACAAGAAAAAGGCTTGAAGCCGAAGGCTGAGCTTTTTTCTTACGAGCTATGCTCGTTAAAAATCCATCTCAGCATACTGCGCATTTTCCTCAATGAAAATCTTTCTGGGTTCTACCTCATCCCCCATCAGCATACTGAAAACCTGATCCGCAAGCACTGCATCATCAATCGTCACCAATTTCAGAATTCTATGCTCCACCGCCATTGTCGTATCTCTCAGCTGGTCGAAGTCCATTTCCCCCAGACCCTTATACCGCTGTACGTCCTTAATCCCTGTTCTGCCGATTTCCTGATACAGCGCCTCAAGCTGCATATCGTCATACACATAATAATGCTGTTTATTCTTCTCCACGCGATACAGCGGCGGCTGTGCCACATATACCTTACCGCCCTCGATGAGCTGCGGCATATAGCGATAGAAGAATGTCAGCAGCAGGGTTCTGATGTGTGCGCCGTCTACGTCGGCATCGGTCATGATAACGATTTTATGATACCGCAGCTTAGACATATCAAAATCATCGGAAATCCCCGTACCGAAGGCGGTAATCATATTGCGGATTTCCTCGGAATTGAGAATTCTGTCCAGTCTTGCCTTTTCCACATTCAGAATCTTGCCGCGCAGGGGCAGAACCGCCTGTGTTCTGGGATCTCTCGCCTTAATGGCAGAGCCGCCTGCGGAGTTCCCTTCGACGATATAAATTTCACATTCATAGGGGTCGCGGCTCGTGCAGTCTGTCAGCTTACCGGGCATACGCGTATTTTCCAGACCCGTTTTGCGGCGCACCAGCTCTCTTGCCTTTCTGGCAGCGTCTCTGGCTCTGGAGGCCATCATGCCCTTTTCGATGATGGTTTTGCCGATGTTCGGGTTTTCCTCCAGAAAATAGGTCAGATATTCGCTCAGAACGCTTTCCACCGCGCCCTTCGCTTCGCTTGTGCCAAGCTTTGCCTTCGTCTGCCCTTCAAACTGCGGGTCCTCTACCTTAATGCTGACAACGGCGGTGATGCCCTCTCTGACATCCTCGCCGGAAAGCTTTTTATCTGCATCCTTTATGATGCCTGCCTTCTTTCCATAATCGTTCAGTGTCTTTGTCAGCCCCGATTTAAAGCCCACCAGATGCGTGCCGCCATCAGGGGTATTGATATTATTCACGAAGGTGAAAATGCTTTCCGTATAGCCGTCATTATGCTGGAATGCAACCTCAACCAGAACGCCATCCTTCTTGCCGGAAGCATAGAAAATCGTATCATACAACGGCTGACGGCTATGATTCAGAAAATGTACGAATTCCTTGATGCCGCCCTCATAGTGGAAGGAATGCTCCTGCTCCATGCCCTCGCGCAAATCGGCAAGGTTAATTTTCAGCCCCTTTGTCAGAAAAGCCGTTTCGCGGAACCGCTGCTTCAGCACATCATAATCAAAAACGGTTTCCTCAAAAATCGTATCATCCGGCAGAAAATGCACATACGTCCCTGTAATCTCGGTTTCGCCCACAACGGTCAGCGGCTCTGCAACATCCCCACGGGTATATTTCTGCTCATGAATTTTCCCATCCCGATGCACCTGCACCACAAGCCATTCGGACAACGCATTTACAACAGACGCACCAACGCCGTGCAGACCGCCGGAAACCTTATATCCGCCGCCGCCGAATTTACCGCCTGCATGCAAAATCGTAAATACCATCTGCAGCGCGCTCATGCCCTTCTGGTCATTGATATCAACGGGAATACCGCGCCCGTTATCCATAACGGAAATGGAGTTGTCCGGGTGGATTTTTACGGTAATCTCGTTACAGAAGCCTGCAAGCGCTTCATCCACGGAGTTATCTACAATTTCATAAACCAAATGATGCAGACCCTTTGCGCTGGTGGAGCCGATATACATACCGGGGCGCTTTCGCACCGCCTCCAGCCCTTCCAGAACCTGAATTTGATTTGCATTATATTCAGAAGACATCAAATCCCTCTCTTTCGATTCATTTTTTCGCATAATTTTTTGGGCAAGAAAAAAAGAAAGAACAAAAATAGACTTTCTCTTTCCATCAATTCCGCCTCAAAATAACATAGTGAAATTATAGCATTTTTTCATTGATTTTTCAATGTTTTACGTGTATTTTTATACTATTTTTTTCAAAATTCCTACTTTATTATAGACGCTCTGCCGGAAAAAATTTCAGCCTGCTGTTTTTTTCCCGTTATGTCATTGTTTTTTCTGTTATAAAGCGTATCAGAAAAAACAAAAAACAGGCATTGAGATATTTTTTTCTCAGTGCCTGTTTTCCTTTTGCGGTATGATAGTTCCGTTTTCGACATAAAATAAATTATCCCTGCTGATATATTTTCGGACAGAATCCTCAATCCCTGTGCAGGTCACAAACGCCTGCAGACCGTCAATGCTTTCCAGAAGGTATTTCTGGCGGCTTTCATCCAGCTCCGAAAACACATCATCCAGAAGCAGAACGGGTAATTCTCCCGTTTCCTCCCGAATCAGGTCAATCTCTGCCAGACGCGCCGCAAGGGCGGTTGTCCGCTGCTGCCCCTGAGAGCCGTAGACCTTTGCCTCCCTGCCGTTCACCAGAAAGCTGATGTCATCCTTATGCGGGCCGCTCTGGGTTGCCCCGAAAAGAATATCGCGCTCCAGATTGCGGTGCAGCCGCTCGGCAAACGAGCCCTCCTCGCAGTTTGGTTTATAAAGCGTTTGCAGGCTGTCTCTGCCGCCTGTCAGCCGCGCAAGCTTTTCCGCCGCAATTTCATCCAGACGCACCAAAAAACGCCTTCTGGCGGCAATAATGCGCTCGCCGTATTCCACCATCTGTTCGTTCCAGACAAAAAGCGTTTCCTGCAGGGATGGCTTTTTTTGTATTTCCTTGAGCAGATTATTCCGCTGCTTCAGAATCCGATAATACTGCTGCAAATCGTAATAATAGACCCTGCTCAGCTGGCAAAGCTCCATATCCAGAAAGCGGCGGCGCTCCGTCGGAGCATCCTTTACCAGAGATAAATCCTCCGGAGAAAAAATAACGGCATAAAGCGTGCCGAACAGCTCTCCCAGACGCTTGACGGGCAGACCATTAACGGCAATACCCTTTTTTTCATTCTGCTTTAAATGCACATCAATTTTATCCCTGCGATTCTGCGTCTGCACCAGAAGGCGGATATGACTTTCCTGTGCATCAAAAGCAATCAGCTGCTGATCGCTTTTGCCGCGCATGGAGCGCCCCATCGCGCAGAAATACAGCGATTCCAGAAAATTCGTTTTCCCCTGTGCATTGCTGCCGTAAATCACATTGATTCCCTCAGAAGGCTCGATATGCAGTTGTGAAAGATTGCGGAATCCCTGTAGGAAAATCTCCGTGATATACATATTGCTTCACCTGTTTTTTATAAATATAAATTTATTTCGTATATTTTTGCAGTGCCGCCTCCAGTGCAGCAAGCTTTTTCTTCAGCATTTTTTCTCGTTTTTGATAAATTTCCTGCGCCTCGGCTTCCTCCTCGGCATAGGCGTAGTCCTCCGAAAAGGTCACCCAGTCGGAAAAATATTTCTCGATATCGTTTTTTATTTCACGAATTAAATCCAGCTTGGCGCATTTAATATGGTATTCCTCTGCGCCGAAGTTACCCTCTGTGACAATTTTTGTCTCCTCGTCAGCTGTCAGTGTAAAGGCGGACTCCTCCTCGTCAAACCATAGTTTTAAGGGTGTCCGCTCCTGTACAGACTGGACACCCCTGTCCAATACCATAACAGGGATGTCCTGTATATAACTGCCCAGTCCCTCGAAGTCCTCCAGATGGATTTCCGTCCAACCGTTTTTCGGTTTTGTAAACATCCCGATTCACTCCTAAAAATACATAATTAACGCATATTTATTCTTGACATAAATCAAGATTTTCTGCTTTTCAGGCTTCCAGCTCCACCTCAACAGAGCCGACACCCTTCAATTCCACAATATCCCCATGGCGGATTTTTTTACCGCGTTCCGTTGCGACCTCGCCATTTACAAGCACCTTTCCCTGCGAAAGAAAATATTTCACATCAGAGCCCTGGTCAATCAGCCCTGCCAGCTTCAGTACCTGCTGCAGCTTGATAAATTCTGTATGAATATACACCTTGTTCATATTGTTCTCCTCCTTTTACATCCGTAGCGGCAAAATCAGATATTTAAAGGAATCCCCTTCCTCCGGCAAAATCGTGCAGGGGCTGAGGGATGCCATGAAAATCATTTTTACGGTTTCCTCCTCAATGGAGCGCAGCGCTTCAATCAGATATCTGGGGTTGAAAGCGATTGCCAGATCATCTCCTTCGACCTCTGCGGTTACGTTTTCATGCGCGGTCCCCATATCACTTCTTGCGGTGATATCCATGCCATTTGCGCGAATCATCAGACGGACAGGCGTTTTGCGGTTATCTCTGGAAACCAGAGAGGCACGTTCCAATGCCTGAATCAGCTCGCTTTTGTTGATAACCACCTTTGTTTTATAGTCCTCGGAGAAGGACTGTGCATAACGGATGAAATCCCCCTCAATCAGGCGGGAAACCATAACAGCCGTCCCTAAATCGAAAAGGATGTGCTTTTCTGTCAGATAGATGGAAAGGGTATCATCCTCCTCCTGAGAGAGGATTTTGTTCAGCTCGGCTAAGGTCTTGCCGGGTACAATAACATCTGTATCTCCGCTGCCGGTCAAAAGGCTGTTTTTGCGGAAGGAAATACGATAACCGTCCACAGAAACCACATGAACGGAATTGCTCCGCAGCTCAAACAATTCCCCGGTCAGTACAGGCTTGGAGCCATCCTGCGCAATGGAGAAAATCGTCTGCCGAATCATGTCGCGCAGCTTTGCCTGCTCCATAGAATACAGCCTTTCCTGTTCCACCTCCGGCAGGGTCGGGAAATCCTCGCCGCTCTGCCCCATAATTTTAAACTCAGAGGAACCGCTGACAATGGTTACGGCGTAGTCTTCATCTGTGGCAATCGTCACGGATTCCCCGTTTAAACGGCGGACAATTTCGTTGAAAATACGCGCTTCAATGGCAACCTCACCGGCTTCCTGAATTTCTGCTTCGATTGGTGCGGTACGGATGCCGATTTCCAAATCGTTGCCTGTCATGATAAAGCCTCTTTCGTTGGCGGTTAATAAAATACATTCCAGAATGGGTAATGTTGTGCGGTTGGAGACCGCTTTATTTACAATATTGATATACTGTAACAGTAAATCCTTGCTGCATGTTAATTTCATAGTTGTGTACAACTCCTTTGTTCACATGTGTAAGTAAGATATAAAAGATTTGATCCGTAGTCGTAGTAGTAGAGGCTGTGAAGTTGTGGAAAACTTCGCTTTTACCCGAAACGACGGGGAAAATCATATTTGGAAAACCCTGTGGACAACTTAAAACAACAGCTTCGGTTATCCACGTTTTCCACAATGCGTTGATTTTTCGTTTATTTATCCACAGGTTATCCATAGTCGGCTAACAGTATGATTGTGGATGAATTTCTTTTCGGGGAAACTTTTTTCACTTGTGAAAAGTTTCCCTATGGTACGTTCCGTACCTACCCTTCAAAAACACGCTTGGAAGGCGCTTTTTATGGGGCGTTGCCCCAAACCCCACCAAGGGAATGATTCCCTTGGAACCCCATTTGCCTACGGCGTTTTATTCCTATTTATCTCCCTTCACAAAACGCAGTTTTGTGAAAGTATAGGGTTCTAAGGGGGTTACCCCCTTAGCAGGGTTCTTAGGGACGGAGTCCCTGAGGAATTATTTGCCTATGGCGTTTTATTCCTATTTATTTATTCCGCAGAAACGATAGTTTCTGAGGGGAATGATTCCCCTGCCAGGGTTCTTAGGGACAGCGTCCCTAAGGAAAGCTTTTACGATTCTTTGATTTCCTTCTCTAACGCATGGACGGTTTTCTGTAAGCCCTCGTCACTCTCCAGCTGTTTCTCAATCTTCGAGATGGCATAAATGACCGTTGTATGATCCCTGCCGCCAAAGCTCTCGCCAATCTTCGGCAGGGAAATATCCAATAGCTTCCGGCAAAGATACATTGATACCTGTCTCGGAAATGCGATATTCTTCGGCTTTTTACTCCCCTGAATATCCTCCACACGAATGTTATAATACTCTGCTACCACCTGCTGAATCAGCTCCGGTGTCAATGGTGTCGCGGAATTTTCACTGAAGATATCCTTTAAGCTGTTCTCCGCCAGTGCAATGGAGATATCCTGATTTGTCAGCGTTGCAAAGGCAACAATTCTGGTTAAAGCACCCTCCAGCTCTCGGATATTCGATGCGATATTCTTCGCAATATACGCCATTACATCATCCGGCACGGTCAGGTTATCCCGCTCCGCTTTTTTCTTCAAAATCGCGATTCTTGTCTCATAATCCGGCGGCTGTACATCCGCAATCAGACCCCATTCAAAACGGCTGCGCAGTCTGTCCTCCAGTGTCTTAATCTCCTTCGGCGGACGGTCGGAGGAAATGATAATCTGTTTATTCGATTCATAAAGTGCATTAAAGGTATGGAAAAATTCCTCCTGCGTCCCTTCCTTTTTGGAAATAAACTGAATATCGTCAATCATCAGTACGTCGATATTGCGGTATTTATTCCGAAATTCCTCGTTTTTATTGTTCTGGATGGAGTTAATCAGCTCATTCGTGAAGGTTTCGCTTGTGACATACAGCACCTTCGCCTGTGGATTACGATCCAGAATAAAATGCCCGATGGAGTGCATCAGGTGCGTTTTGCCAAGCCCGGAATTGCCGTATAAAAACAGGGGATTATACGCCTGTGCCGGAGATTCCGCAACGGCAAGGGATGCGGCATGCGCCATACGGTTGCTGTTGCCGACAACAAAGGAATCGAATACATATTTCGGGTTCAGATTTCTTGCAAGCTCATTTTCTGCGGGCTTTTCCGCCGCGAGGTTATGGAGATTGCCTGCCTTCTGCTCCTCCTCCGTCGTAATCATGATGTCATATTCGTTTTTTGTTACCATTTTAATCGCAGTGCGAATCAGCGGCAGGTGCCGTTTTTCAATGATCTCCTTGAGAAAGGATTCCTTTACCTGCAAAATAATTTTATTCCCGATAATGCCACAGGGGACAATCGGCTGAATCCAGGTTGCGAAGCTGACAGGAGAGGTTTCTTCTTCAATCATTTTGAGTGCTTCTTCCCAAATCTGTTCCAGTTCCATGCAATGACCTCCTCTTTTTATTTTTTTCCTGCTGCTTATCCACAGATAGAGGGGATATCCCTGTGAAAAACGGGGAAAACCCTCTTTTTTTTCAATGTTATACACAGCTTCCTTTCTTTTCCTTCTGCACAGAATTCACAATGCTGCAAAGCCTGTCTTTCTCAGGCTTATCCTATAATTTGCCGAACGGAAAGTCCACAGTTTTTTTACAAAAAAGAAAAAGTTATCAACAAAGTTATACACAAGCTGTGGATAACATAATCTGGTTGCTGTGAATCCTGTGGAAATATACAGAAGGGCGTGATTGTCTTTAGTATAGCAAAAGTTATCCACAGGTTCAATGAAAAACTTGTCCAAAAAAATCAGAAACAGATATTGTATACAAGATATAGTAAAACTTTTTTGAAAAAATCTAAATATACCTTTTCTGTCGAAAATTTTTTATGAAATTCCTGTGGAAATGTGGACAAATCCGCAGAATACAGGGCTTTTCTGAAAAATTTTTTCTTGACGTGCCATGCTTTTTTTACTATAATAGGGGCAGTGCTCATAAAAAGGGTGAGCAGAACCCGGAAATTGAAGGAGGTGCAACAACCATGAAAATGACATTCCAGCCTAAGAAAAAACAGAGAAGCAGAGAACATGGCTTCAGAAAAAGAATGAGAACAGCAAACGGCAGAAAAGTGCTTGCTGCAAGAAGAAGAAAAGGTAGAAAAGTATTATCCGCATAATTTTTTTCATGTGTATTTAAGGCCGCAGCGTATTTCGTGTGGCCTTTTGTTCATGATGGAGAAATTTTTCGGCGGCCGTAAAGGGGGGTTGCGTGATGCAGTTTACAGAATCTTTAAAGAAGAATTTTCAGTTTCGCCATGTATATCAGAAGGGCAAATCCATCGCCAACCGCCATTTGGTATTATATATGGTAAAAAACGGAACACATGACCACAACAGGCTGGGGATTTCCGTCAGCAAAAAGGTGGGCAAGAGCGTGGTGCGCTCTCATGTGACACGCCTGATTCGGGAAAGCTACCGCAGCATGGAGGAGGAAGTGAAGTCCGGCTATGATTTTGTTGTCATTGCCCGCGTTTCCTGCGCTGCTGCGTCCTATCATGAGGTGTGCCGTTCCCTGCGGCATCTTTTCAAAAAACAACAGCTTCTGCTGAGCGCGTCTGAAAGAAAGGACCGTCAGGAAAAATCAGAAGCAGGCAGAAAGGAAGAGAAGGAAGAAGGGACACAATGAAGGAGAAAATCATCTCTCTTGTAAATCTGGTTTCCTTATTTTTTCAGAAGCTCTTTCTGCTGATGATTCGTTTCTATCAGGCAGCAATATCGCCGCATCTTGGAAAAAACTGTAGATTCACCCCTACCTGCTCCCAGTACGCGTATATTGCCATCACACGGTTTGGGCCGATAAAGGGCACATATCTGGCCATTAAGAGACTGTTGAAATGCCACCCCTTCCATGCGGGCGGCTATGATCCCGTGCCTGAGAAGAAAGAAAAATAACTGTCCTTCGGGGCGAAGATCTCGTATTGTTTGTTGAAGGAGGAAAAAATGTCCTATTTACCCTATTTGCTGGAAGCATTGCCTTCCGTAAGACAGCCCGGTAAGATTGTCGGACCATTCGCCGATCTGATGGGGAAAGTGTATAACTTGCTGTTTGAACTTTTGCACAGCAACACAAGCGCAGGCTCTTTGGGTCTGGCAATTATTATCTTTACTTTAATCGTGAAACTGATCCTGTTTCCTCTGATGGTGAAGCAGCAGAAGTCTTCTTTTAAAATGCAGGCACTGCAGCCTGAGCTGATGAAGATCAGGAAGAAATATGAAGGCAAAACAGATCAGATGTCACAGCAGCGCATGGCTTTTGAAATGCAGGAATTTCAGAAGAAAAACGGCGTAAGCATGGTCAGCGGCTGCCTGCCGATGCTCATTCAGCTGCCCATTCTGTATGCACTGTTCTATCTGTTCCAGAATGCCTATGTTTATGTAGACGTTATCGGTCATAATTATACCGATATTGCAAATGCAATCGTAAATATCCCCGTTTCCCTGAGAATGGAGGTATTCCATCCCTACGCACAGGAATTTGCCAATGCCTATAAGAATGTTGCCATCATCAAGGATGGCATTGATATGAGGCAGGTCAATGAGGTGGTTATGCTGGTTAACTATCTGAAGCCCGATGATTGGAATGTTATCCTGCAGAACCTCGGCGATGCAGGCAGTTCTCTGGTGCCGCTCCTGGCAACCAAAAGCAGCATTGAAACCTTCCTGACTATTCCTCTGGTAAGTAAGGCAGGGCTGCATTTCCCCGGTATCATCATCCCCATTGCGGCAGGTGTCACCACATGGCTGCAGTCCAAAATCATGATGATGATGAACCCCCAGAACAGCGACCCCGGCAACCCTGCGGCAGCAATGACCAAATCTATGCTGTATACCATGCCTATCATGATGGGTGTATTCGCAATCAATATGCCTGCCGGTCTGGGTCTGTACTGGACGATTTCCAACCTGTTCGGTATTTTGCAGCAGGTAATTTTGTCTAAGCATTATAAAAAGAAATTTGCAGAGGAGGCAGCACAGTAATGGAAGAAATTAGAAAAAGCGCAAAGACTGTGGATGATGCCATTGCGGCTGCTTTGGCAGATCTGGGCGCAGCTCGCGAGGAAGTAGATATCACAGTCATTGATGAAGGCTCCAAGGGCTTTCTGGGAATGTTCGGCAGCAAGGATGCCGTTGTTCTGGTAAAGAAAAACTTCAATCCCGAAAAGGAAGCGGAAACCTTCTTAAAAGAAGTATTTTTGAGCATGGGGCTGATTGTAAAAATCAAAACAGAGCAGAAGGACAAGCACCTGTATATTGATCTGACAGGTGATGATATGGGCATCCTCATTGGCAAGAGAGGGCAGACATTGGATGCTTTACAGTATCTGGTAAATCTGGTTGTCAATAAGAAAAGCCCTTATTACATCAGCGTAATGCTGGATACGGAAAATTATCGGCAGAGAAGAAAGGAAACACTGGAAAGCCTTGCCTTCAATCTGGCGAAAAAGGTAAAGCATACAAAGAGAAATGTTGTGCTGGAGCCTATGAATCCTTATGAAAGAAGAATCATCCATTCCGCATTGCAGAATGACAGATTCGTTACAACATATAGTGAGGGTGAAGAACCTTATAGAAATGTTGTAATTACCTTGAAATAAGACACTCGAAACCCGTTGTTGGATACAGCGGGTTTTTGTTTTAAAAAAGAGCGATAACTGAGAACCTTTTTGTCTTCAAAAAAGGTTCTCAGACTCTCCAAAAATCAGCCTGCAAGGCGAAAAAGACCTTGAGGGCGCTGCCCTCAAACACCTGCAAACCTTTTCAAAGGTTTGATCCAAACTTTATTTGCCTGCGGCGCAAAAAAATATAATTATTCTCGCAGAAACGGCAGTTTCTGCAAATCGGGGTCAAGGGGTAAGAGTACCGCCAAGATAAGGCGGCGGCAAAGCCGTCTTCCTGTAAGGAAGATACTTTGACCAGATTCCCCTTGCAGGAAGTTTGAAGGACAGAGTCCTTCAAGAAAGGAGGTTTCTATGAAAAGAGAATATATGCTTGATGATGTGATTGCGGCAATCTCCACGCCCATCGGCACAGGCGGTATCGGTATTGTGCGCATGAGCGGGGCAGGCTGTATCGCATTGGCGGACAGCATTTTTATCGGCAAAAAGAAGCTGACGGAAAAGGCAACCCATACCTTATCCTACGGTAAAATCACAGACGGGGCAGGCGGTGAAATAATTGACGAGGTACTGGTTTCCGTTATGAAAGCGCCCCATACCTATACGAAGGAGGATATCGTGGAAATCAACTGCCACGGCGGTTCTCTGGTGACGAGAAGGGTGCTGGAGGCGGTGCTGAAAACAGGTGCGCGTATTGCACAGCCCGGCGAATTTACCAAGCGCAGCTTTTTGAACGGGCGCATCGACCTGACGCAGGCAGAGGCTGTCATTGATTTGATTGAATCCAAAACGGAATTATCCCGTCAGGCGGCGGTCAATCAGTTGGAAGGCAGATTAAAAACAGCCGTTCGCGAAATGCGCGAGGAAATTCTGGATATGATTGCGTCTATTGAAGCGGTGATTGATTATCCGGATTATGATGTGGAGGAGGAAACCTACGGCACGATGGAGCAGGGCGCAAAAAAGCTGCTTGCGAGAATGGAAAAGCTGCTTGAAGGCGCAGACCGCGGCAAAATCATCCGCGAGGGCTTACAGACTGTCATTGTCGGCAAGCCGAATGTCGGGAAATCCTCTTTGCTGAACTGGCTGCTGGAGGAGGATCGTGCGATTGTGACCGATATCCCCGGCACAACCAGAGATACCGTTGAGGAATACCTCAATATTGACGGGATTCCCATTAAAATCGTCGATACCGCAGGGATTCGAGAAACGGGCGATGTGGTGGAAAAAATGGGCGTGGAAAAATCCAAAGCCTACGCCGAAACTGCCGATTTGGTCATTATGATGCTGGATGGCTCCCGTCCCTTGGAGGAGGAGGATAAGGAAATTCTTTCCTTCATCCGCGGAAAAAAGACGATTGTGCTGCTGAATAAGGTGGATTTAGCACAGAAGCTTTCTCTGGAGGAGCTTGCGGAATATGTGCCGCAGGAGCAGATTTTATTTATCTCCGTGAAGGAAAACGATGGCTTTGATGCGCTTCTGGATGCCTTGAAAAATATGTTCTTAGACGGGCATACCGCAACGGCGGAGGATGCCATGCTCGGCAACACCAGACATAAGGATGCGCTGTATCGTGCAAAGGAAGCCATGGAGCATTGCATGGAAACCATCACCATGCGTATGCCGGAGGATTTTATCTCCATGGATTTGCAGGATGCTAACCGTGCGTTGGGCGAAATCACAGGGGATACCAGTGACGAAGAAATTATAGACAGAATCTTTACCAAGTTCTGTTTAGGTAAGTAAGGTGAAAACATGGAACAGGAAAATGAATTGGGCGTAAAGCCCATCAAAAAGCTGCTGTGGAAGCTGGCGATACCTGCCATCACGGCGCAGATTGTAAATGTGCTTTATAACGTGGTTGATCGTATTTACATCGGGCATATTCCCGAAGTGGGAAAGCTGGCGCTGACAGGTGTCGGCGTTTGTATGCCGCTGATTATGCTGATTTCCGCCTTTGCCATGCTTGCAGGGATGGGCGGCGCACCGAGAGCGTCGATTATGCTTGGGAGAAATGATGCGGAGGAAGCGGAGCGGATTCTGGGAAACTGCGCGGCACTGCTGATTCTGGTTGCCGTTACGCTGACGGTGCTGTTTCAGCTGTTCGCAAAGCCGTTTCTTTTAACCTTTGGCGCAAGCAGGAATACGATTGGCTTCGCTATGGATTATATCCGCATTTACGCCTGCGGTACGATTTTTGTGCAGCTGACGCTAGGTCTGAATGCCTTCATTACGGCGCAGGGCTTTGCCAAAATCAGCATGAAAACCACCCTCATCGGCGCGGTGACAAATATCATCCTCGATCCGATTTTTATTTTTGTGCTTGGCATGGGGGTAAAGGGTGCGGCATTGGCAACGGTGCTTTCGCAGGCACTTTCCGCCACATGGGTGCTGACCTTCCTGCTGGGAAAGCAAACCACGCTGAAATTAAGGCTGAAAAATTTCCGCTTGCAGGGAAGGGTTATTCTCCCCTGTGTGCTGCTGGGGTTAAGCCCCTTTGTGATGCAGTCTACGGAAAGTATTCTGAATATCTGCTTTAATTCCTCTCTGCTGAAATACGGCGGAGATACTGCGGTTGGTGCGATGACGATTCTGACAAGCGTGATGCAGTTTTCCATGCTGCCGCTTTCGCGGCTTTCGCAGGGCGCACAGCCTATTACAGGCTATAATTTCGGGGCAAGAAAGCCGGAGCGCGTGCGCGAATCCTTCGCCATTCTGCTGAAATGCTCTCTGGGCTATTCGGCGGCGTTGTGGCTGATTGTGATGCTCTTTCCCCGCCTGCTTGCCACGCTGTTTGCACAGGATAGTGCTTTTCTGGATTATACCGCCTGGGCACTGCGTATTTTCATGGCAACGAGCGTTGTTATGGGGATTCAGATTGCCTGCCAGCAGACGTTTATTGCCATCGGCAACGCGAAAACCTCGCTGTTTCTTGCGATTTACAGAAAAATTATTCTGCTGATTCCGCTGATTTATATTCTGCCGCATTTCTTTGAAAATAAGGTTATGGCGGTATTTCTGGCGGAGCCTGTCGCGGATGTCATTGCTGTTACGACCACTTTGATTTTATTTGTATGGCAGTTTAAAAAGGCATTGCAGGAGCTGCGGGAATAACGAGGAAGGGTTCGGGAAACGCAGTGTCCTGAATGGAATCCGCAGAGGGGGCTTTGCTCACTCGAGGAAAACAGGAAGTTTCAAGGCTTTTAGCCGCTGGAACTTATCTGTTTATTCTTCTGTCCAAACAAGTTGAAAGCCTGCTTTCAACTTAAAGGGAATATTGTGTTTCCCTCTTTTTTCGTGTAAAATAAAGTATTAGTGAAAAAAATATAACCAATCCAAAAAGAGAGGAATTTTGAATATGTATCATGCAGAAACCATAGATGTTGCCGTTATCGGCGGCGGTCATGCAGGCTGTGAGGCGGCACTTGCGGCGGCACGCCTCGGCATGCGAACGGTGCTGTTTGCCATTTCTCTGGACAGTATCGCTATGATGCCCTGCAATCCCTCCATCGGGGGCAGCTCCAAGGGGCATCTGGTGCGTGAGGTGGATGCGCTGGGCGGCGAGATGGGCAAGGTCATCGATAAAACCTATATCCAGACAAAAATGCTGAACACAGGCAAGGGCCCTGCGGTGTATTCCCTGCGCGCGCAGGCGGATAAGCAGGCGTATCAGTCCGAAATGAAGCACCGCTTGGAAAATACCCCCAATTTGAAAATCCAAGCAGGCGGAAATCGTGGATATCCGCATGGAGAATGGCAGAGTCAGCGGCGTTGTGACTGCCGCAGGTGCGGTATACGATTGTAAGGCGGCTGTGCTTTGCATGGGGACGTATATGAAGGCGCGCTGCCTGACGGGTGAGCATATCACCGAAAGCGGCCCCAATAACCTCATGCCTGCCACGAAGCTTTCCGCAAGGCTCAGAGAAATGGGCATTGATTTATTCCGTTTCAAAACGGGCACGCCTGCCAGAATGAATAAAAATTCTCTGGATTTAGAGAAAATGCAGCCGCAGTACGGGGATGAAAATATCGTGCCGTTTTCCTTTGCGCATACAGCGGAGGATATTGCGAAGCCGCAGGTGCTTTGTTGGCTGACCTATACCAACGAAAAAACACATCAGATTATTCGGGATAACCTCGACCGCTCGCCTATGTTTGGCGGCGTGATTGAGGGAACAGGCCCTCGCTATTGCCCCTCCATCGAGGATAAGGTGGTGCGCTTTGCGGATAAGGAACGCCATCAGCTTTTCGTAGAGCCGGAAGGAGAAAATACTGAGGAGATGTATATCCAAGGCATGAGCTCCTCTCTGCCGGAGGATGTGCAGATTGCCATGTATCGCACGATTCCCGGTCTGGAGCATTGCGAGATTACGCGCTTTGCCTATGCCATTGAATATGACTGCATCGATGCAACACAGCTGAAATTGTCTCTGGAATTCAAGGATATTCCTGGTCTGTTCAGCGCAGGGCAGTTCAACGGCTCCTCCGGCTATGAGGAAGCGGCGGCGCAGGGGCTGATTGGCGGCATCAATGCGGCGCATTTCGTACAGGGCAAGGAGCCTCTGGTTTTGCAGCGTTCCGATGGGTATATCGGCGTGCTGATTGATGATATCGTGAATAAGGGCACAAGAGAGCCGTATCGCATGATGACAAGCCGCGCGGAATTTCGTCTCTTGCTGCGGCAGGATAATGCCGACCAGAGATTAACGCCCATCGGCTACAGAATCGGCTTGATTTCGCAGGAAAGATATGATGCCCTTCTGGAAAAGGAACGTCTTGTTGCGGCGGAAATCGACCGCGTACAGCATGTAACCATGGGACCGAGTGCGCCTGTGCTTGCCCTTCTGGAAAAATACGGCACGGCACCGATTAAAAACGGCGCACGCCTTTCCGATTTACTGAAGCGTCCGCAGTTAAGCTATGAAGCATTGGCGGAAATCGACCCCGAACGCCCCGATTTGCCGCAGGATGTGCAGGAGCAGGTCAATATCCAGATAAAATATGCAGGCTATATCGACCAGCAGCTCAAGCAGGTGGAGCAGTTCAAAAAGCTGGAGGGCCGCCTTCTGCCGATGGAGCTGGATTATGAAACCATACAGGGACTGCGTCTGGAGGCAAGACAAAAGCTGAATCTGGTGCGTCCGGAAAATCTGGGACAGGCCTCCAGAATCACAGGGGTATCCCCTGCGGATATTTCTGTTCTTTTGATTTATATGGAGCAAATGAAGCGTAAGCATTAAAAATATGAGAAAGGAAGGTGATGGGATGAAAGGATTTTTTTTGCCTTGGAACGAAAGGGAAAAACAGGTGAAACGGGGAGAGAAAAAGCTCTATCTGCCGAAGGAAACGCTTTCCCTGACGGATGCCGCCTTTGATACCCATAAGCCTGCCTATGTTTCCCTGCCAAACCCAAGAGGGACACTCCGTTCCTTTTTGCAGGCGGTGGAAAGCGGAAAAAAGGACGAAGCCATGGGCTATTTTTCCGAAAGAGTCGCCGAGGTGGTGGATTATGAGGAAATGGCAGGCTTCTTAAAGGATTTGAAGGAATACCATTGCTTTCTGGAGGACGAGGGCGCAGGCATTCGCCGCGTTTCCGTTGCCAAGAAAAGCAAAAAGGACAGAGAGGTGTTTGCCTTTCGCATGGTGGCGGAGCCAAACGCCTTCGGCACATGGAAAATTTTCAGTATCGAGAGAGAGGGGAAGGAATAAATGGAAAATCGGGCATTGCTCAGGGATTGCTGTGA
>UMCB01046614.1_pt1 | contig 17847 bp, 10 predicted proteins | sample 1964151 | NCBI WGS metagenome assembly UMCB01 (sample SAMEA4835960, study PRJEB28245) | human gut metagenome | biome: gut microbiome; material: fecal sample | place: Denmark | collected 2008
CCGGGAACAGCTGATTTTGGACCGCTCAGAGGCATATATTGGCGTTCTCATCGATGATCTGGTAACAAAGGAGAATCATGAGCCGTACCGAATGATGACAAGCCGTGCTGAGTACCGTCTGCTCCTCCGCCAGGACAACGCAGATCTTCGTCTTCGCAAAAAAGGTTGGGAGGTCGGCCTGATCGATGATGAGACATACCATAAATTACAGGAAAAAGAGCGCCGGATCCAGGAAGAGATCGAGAGAGTGGAACATGCAACCGTAGGTGGTTCTGCAGAGGTACAGAGCCTTCTGGAATCTCTGAACAGTACCCTTCTGAAATCCGGAACCACCATTGCAGAGCTGATCCGTCGGCCGGAGCTTAACTATAAGGTGCTTGCACCCATCGATAAAGAAAGACCGGAGCTTCCGGAAGATGTATGTGAGCAGGTAGAGATCAACATCAAATATGATGGCTACATCCGCCGCCAGATGAAGCAGGTAGAGCAGTTTAAGAAACTGGAGCAGAAAAAGCTTCCGGAAGACATTGATTACGAAGATGTAGGAAGCCTCCGCATTGAGGCACGCCAGAAGCTGGAATCCTACAGACCGGTGTCCATCGGCCAGGCGTCCCGTATCTCCGGTGTATCCCCGGCTGACATTTCCGTGCTTCTTGTATATCTGGAAAGCAGATCCGGACATAAACACGGATAATACAAAGAATAACAATAAAACACAGAAAATAAGAGAGGAAGCTGCATGTACAATTTAGAAATCCTGGAAAAAGGCTGCGAGGAGCTTGGGATCACACTCAGTGACACGCAGAAAAACCAGTTTATCCGGTTCTACGAATATCTTGTAGAAAAAAACAAAGTCATGAACCTCACCGGTATCACAGAATTTGACGAGGTTCTCGTGAAACATTTCCTGGACAGCCTCTGCTGCGTCAAGGCTGTAGATATGGGTAAGATAAAAACCGTTATGGACATCGGAACCGGCGCCGGATTCCCGGGTGTTCCCCTGAAGATTGCCTTCCCGGAGGTGGAAGCCTGCCTTCTGGACTCCCTCAATAAAAGAGTAAGATTCCTGGAAGAAACCTTTGCGCTCCTGGGCCTGGAGGGGATTTCCGCCATTCACGGAAGAGCTGAAGAATATGCAAAAAACAAAGCCTACAGAGAAAAATATGATCTCTGCGTATCCAGAGCAGTATCCGGACTTGCAACCCTGTCTGAATACTGTCTCCCGTATGTAAAAGTCGGAGGGCTTTTTGTCTCCTATAAATCCGGTTCTGTAAAGGAAGAAGCAGAAGCAGCAGAGAAAGCAGTAAAGATCCTTGGTGGAAAGATCAGGGATATTCAGTACTTTGACCTTCCGGGATCTGAGATCGGCCGCTCCCTGGTCATTATCGAGAAGGTAAAGAACACCCCGGGCAAATATCCGAGAAAAGCCGGAACACCGCTCAGAGAGCCACTGGCATAAGATACCTCCTGTCGAACAAAGGCAAAATCTGTCCGACAGGAGATTTTTTTGTCCGGGAGTTTCACAAAATTATCACAAATTTATCCTACTTTTATCACAAATTACTTTTACACTATAATCCGATAGAGATGCCCCTGGATTCCCCCATTCTCTGTTTCATCCAGGGGCATTTTCTATTGGTGTTGAAAAGACGCCAGAGTCAAGGGCTTCAGTTTCAGGACCTTTTGCCTCTGGCATCTTATAAAATGGGAAATCGATAATAAAAAAAGTATTTCCCTGAGAATAAAAGGAGGAGAGTAAAGTGATCGAAGTAAGTAATCTGGTCAAAAAGTATGGCGATCATACTGCAGTTGACCATCTTTCCTTTCAGATCGAAAAGGGGAAAATTTACGGATTCCTGGGCCCCAACGGTGCAGGAAAATCAACAACTATGAACATGATCACAGGATACATTGCTTCCACAGAAGGAAAAGTGATGATCGATGGTCATGATATTCTGGAGGAACCGGAGGCAGCCAAGAAATGTATCGGCTATCTGCCGGAAATGCCGCCGCTCTATTTTGATATGACTGTTCTTGAGTACATGAAATTTGCGGCTGATCTGAAAAAAATCCCAAGAAACCAAAAAGACAAGCAGATAAAAGAAGTCATGGATATGGTAAAGATCACAGACATGAAAGACCGTCTGATCAAAAACCTTTCCAAAGGTTATCGCCAGAGAGTGGGTCTTGCACAGGCGATTCTGGGATATCCTGAAGTGATCATCCTGGATGAGCCGACAGTAGGACTTGACCCGAAGCAGATCATCGAGATCCGTGACCTGATCAAAGGCCTGAAGCAGAAGCACACGGTTATCCTAAGCTCCCATATCCTTTCCGAGGTAAGAGCAGTGTGTGATTATGTTCTGATCATTTCCCATGGAAAGCTGGTAGCCAGCGATACACCGGATAATCTGGAACGTCTGGCAGCAGGCTCCAACAGCCTCCTTATGAAGGTAAAAGGCGAGAAAGACACGATTCGAAAAGCTCTGGAAACGATCGAAGGCGTAACCGGGGTGGAAATGTCCTATGACAGCGATGAAAAATTGTGGAAAACAAAACTTTCCATTCAGGAAAATGTGGATATCCGTGAAAAAGTCTTCTACGCTATGGCAAAAGCGAACTGTCCAATCTACGAGATGCAGGTTAAGAGAGTTTCCCTTGAGGATGTATTCCTTGAGCTTACCGAAGGAGAGAAAAAATCCGCCGGAAAACCGGAAAGCTCACAGTGGAAACCGGTAGAAGACAGATCATCGGAAGAAGAAAAAACTCAGGAAGAAAAAAACGGGGAACCAGAGAAGGCTTCTGATGAGAAAGAGGGGGATCAGTCATGACAGCGATTTTTAAAAGAGAACTGAAAAGCTATCTGACCTCCATGGTTGGATATCTCTTCATATTTTTTGTCCTAGTGCTGACCGGAATTTATTTTTCCGCATATCAGCTTTCAGGCGGCTATTCAAAATTTGAAACTACCTTAAGCGCACTGACCTTTGTGTTCCTGATCGGTGTGCCGATCCTTTCCATGCGTGTACTTGCAGAAGAGCGCAAGCAGAAAACGGATCAGCTTCTTCTGACCGCACCGGTATCTGTATGGGATATCGTATTTGGAAAATATCTTGCACTGGTAGCTGTGTTTGCCATTCCGGTCGTGATCATGTGCGTTTATCCTCTGATCATGAGTAAGTTCGGAACGATTTCCTATGCTTCCGCATACACCGGGATCCTGGGATTTTTCCTTCTGGGATGCGCGAATCTGGCGATCGGTGTATTTATGTCAGCACTTACAGAAAGCCAGGTAATTGCAGCAGTACTTACTTTTGTATTCCTGTTCGCCTTCTATATGATGAACGGAATTTCCTCATTCTTTTCACAGACCTCCATGTCAACCGCAGTGGCATTCGGACTTCTGATCGTGGCGATCGCTATCATCATTTATACCATGATCAAAAATGTCCTGATCTCTGTAGTGATCGGAGCTGTGGGAGAGATTGCCCTTGTGATCGTATACGTTGTAAAATCCAGTATTTTCCAGGGTGGTATCCAGAAGGTACTGAACGTATTTAACCTGAGCGGACATTATGATAATTTTACAAACGGCGTGTTTGACGTGACAGGAATCGTTTATTTTATTTCTGTTATTGCGATCTGTTTGTTCCTTACCATGCAGTCCATTCAGAAGAGACGCTGGAACTAGGGGGTGAAGGGAAATGAAATTCAGTGAGAAATTTAAGAAAAATAAAGGCGAGGCAGCCGTACCGGAGACAGCACAGGACTCCGGCAAAAAGAAACATAAACCGGATCCGAAAAAGCTGGTAGGCACCATCAGCAAAAAACATATCAAAAATGGTTCCTACAGCATGGCTATGGCAGCTGTCTTTATCGTGATCGTGGTTGTGATCAATATGATCGTCGGTGCGATCCCATCCAAATATTCACAGCTGGATGTAAGCTCATCCAAGCTTTACACCATCGGTGATGAAACAAAGAAGGTACTGAAGGCACTGGATAAGGATGTTACCATTTATCAGATCGCGGCAAGCGGTTCTGAGGACGACACGATCTCCAATCTGCTTTCACGTTATAAAGATGAGTCCAAGCATATTAAAGTTGAGGTAAAAGACCCGGTTGTAAATCCGAAATTTGCATCGGAATATACAACCGATGATCTTGCGTCAAACAGCCTGATCGTAGTCTGCGGCGACAGAAACAAGGTTATCAATTACAACGATATGTATTCCTCTTCAGTAGACTATAATACCTGGCAGCAGACTACTACCGGATTTGATGGAGAAGGACAGATCACAAGTGCGATCGGCTATGTGACATCCGAGGATCTTCCGATCATGTACACCTTATCCGGACACGGAGAAAAAGATCTGGATTCCAGCTTTAAAGAAGATATCCAGAAAGCAAACATTGATATCAAGGAGCTGAACCTTCTCACAGAGGGAAAGGTTCCGGATGATGCAGACTGCCTGATGATCGTATCTCCGACCAGCGATATTTCCGAGGAAGAAAAAACAGAGCTCCTGGATTATCTGGAGGCAGGCGGAAAAGCTATGATCTTCTCGGATTATACACAGGATGATCTGCCGAACTTTGATGCGGTTCTTGAAAACTATGGTGTAAAGTGTGCAGAGGGAATCGTATTTGAGGGTGATAATCAGCATTATGGAATGCAGATGCCATATTATCTTGTACCAACAGTCAACAGCACAGATGCAAGCTCTGAGACAGCTTCTGCAGGCTCCTACGTACTGGCACCGTATGCACAGGGCATTCAGAAAACAGATGATGTAAGAGATACCGTAACCATCGACAGTATCCTGACAACCTCTGACAAGGCTTACTCCAAAACAAATATGCAGAGCAGCAATATCGAAAAGGAAGACGGAGATGTAGACGGACCGTTTGATCTTGGTGTTGCTATCACTGAGAAACTGGATGATGATAAGGAAACACAGATCGTTTACTACTCCACAGCAAATCTGATGGAGAGCCAGGTAAACCAGATGGTATCCGGCGGAAATGAAAAGCTCCTTCTGGAGTCCTTAAACTGGATGACCAGCACAGACGACAGCAATTCCGTTTCTATTCCATCCAAGAGCCTTGAGTCCACAAGCCTGACAGTAACCGATTATGATGCAGCCTTCTGGAAGATCTGTACCATTGGTCTGATCCCGGGAGTGTTCCTTGTTGCAGGATTCCTGATCTGGTTTAAGAGGAGAAAAGCATAATGAAAAAATCGACCAAACTTGTTTCAGCAGTTGTTGTTCTGGCAGTTCTCGGCGGCGTTTATGTGGGACTGAACACCTACGTATCCAAAGAAGAAAAGACAGAGAGCAGCGAAGAGGAAAGCAAAACAGAAGTGTTTTCCGTGAAAACGGATGACATTAAATCCCTGGAATTTATCGTAGACAAGAAGGAAGTGACCTTTGAGAAAAAAGATGATTCTTGGGTGAAAAAGGATGAGACTGCTTTTCCTGTAAATCAGACAACTCTGGATTCCGCAGCTTCCGCCATCGAAAAGGTGGAAGCGGACAGAGTCCTGGAGGATGTGGAGGATCTTACGGAATATGGACTGGATTCCCCATCTAACACGGTAACTGTTGATACCGCTGATGGGACAACGAAACTCAACATCGGAGATGAGAATACGTCTACGAATCAGTATTACATTTCCAGGGATGATGATGACAGCACGGTATATGTAGTGGCAGCGGACACAGTGTCTCCGTTTATGGATTCCCTTTACGATTATGCACAGGGAGAAGATTTCCCGACAATTGATTCTTCCACAGTGAAAAAGGTCCAGGTCAGCGAGGATAAAGATTCCTATGTCTTGGAAGAAAATTCCGACGGAACTACCTGGGATGTTTCCGGTGACGGAAGCAGCGATAAAGAGTCTGCCGATACAACGGCAGCAGGAAACGTAACCTCCGGACTTGGAAGCTTTGCATTTGACCAGTTTGTAAACTACAATGCAGAGGATCTTTCCCAGTATGGCCTTGATAAGCCCTATGCGACGATTGCAGTGGATTATCAGGAAGAGGTGAAGAATGACAGCACAGACAGTACAGAATCCGGAGAAAACGATTCTACGGCCTCTGAGAGCGATTCTGAGAGCAGCGACACTACTGACACGGACAGCAGCTCAGAAGATGCAGACAGCAAGACAACCACAGTAGATAAACAGCTTGTCATTTACGTTGGCGATGAGGCAGGAGATGGCAGCAGATATGTAACGGTAGATAACAAACAGATCTATACAATGTCAACGGATACACTGAGTGCAGTTATTGACAAGACGCCGTCAGATCTCTGGTCACTGATCGTCAATTATCTGTCTGTAAAAAATCTGGATCAGCTCCAGGTTACTTACGGTGAAACAACAAGTACTGTAAATGTTTCACGTGAAACATTCACAGATGATGACGGAAACGAAAAAGAAACAACAACCTATCAGCTGGATGGTAAGGAAATAGAAAGTACAACCTTTACCACCTTCTACAACAAGCTGATAAACATGGCAGGACAGAAGAGACTGACAGACGCTTATACACCGGCTGCAGACCCGGAGATGACCGCTGTATTCACAGACTCTGACAAGAACCAGACAACCGTTACCTTCTACACATATGACACAAACTATTATGCAGCTGTCGTTGGGGACAAGGTATTTCTTGTAAACAAAATGACAGTAAAAGAAATGTTCAATGCATATGAAACCATGGTAAACGGTGAAACAGAGACAGAAGCCACAGCAACACCAACAGCTGAGGCGGAAAAATAAAATATTAAGAAAATAAATAAAAACACCTCGGAGATCCGTAAACAATAAGGTGATCTCCGAATATCCGCTTGATGATCAGATATTCGGAGACACCACACAGATCAGGATTTTCCGGGGTGTTTTTATGTTGCTATTATTTTACGGTCCTTACAGATGAATAAGGTCCGTATATTTTTTTACCGTTTGTGATGCGGTATGCACGGATACGGTATTTGGTTGCGGTGCCTGGCTTTTTATCGGTGTAGGTTGTATTTTTTGTATTGCCGATAGCTTTCCAGGTTTTACCCTGAAGACGGTAAATGGTGTAGCATAGGTGATGATTCTGTCTGTTTTTGCGGTCAGTGGATTAGATGCATACCAGGTTGCTTTTCCATTGAAAACCGCAGGCTTGCAGTCAGAAAGAGCTCCGGTTTGTGAGTAGATCTGAGAAGTCATATTGCCGCTTCTTCTGAATCTGACAGGAGTCTTTCTGAACTGAAATCTGCTGCATAGGTCAGGCACGGTGTACTGGCGATCATGGCAGCGGAGATCATAAGGGATAGCAGTTGGGTTGTTCTCTTTTTCATAGATTTCTTCCTTATGTATGCGTGAATTTTTTGTTGCATGTAAGTCTCTTATGTATGCGTGAATTTTATGTTGCAGGTAAGTCTCTTATGCATGTGTAGATTTTATGTTGCAGGTAAGTCACTGTAATTGTCGCGGCTTGATTTGCGTAACTGTGCAGGGATTTACCTGATCAGATCTAACCAAATGAGGATGCTTTTATCCGCTTGATTTTCTGTAGCTGCTATAATTGTAGCGTGGAGAATTGGTGGAGACAACATAAAAAAAACTGTACAGAAGCTCATCTGAGCAACTGTACAGTTTTAATTTTTCTATATCTAACAGAAGGTTCGGGGGAGCTTCTGTCAGTAACTAAGTATTATGCAAGACCTCTTTCTTCCAGCCAGTCGAAGAGAACAACTTTTTCTGCTTTCTTTCTCTTGGTCATGTGATTGAACTGAAGGATCGTCAGGATCGTGAAGATCACTAACAGTGCAACCATTACAATGATGGAAGTGGTAATGCTTCGGCCACCGCTGATCGTTGCACGGAATGCGTCGACCGTATAAGTAAACGGAACGTATGCATGGATCTTTGCAACGAATGAAGGTGAAACCTCAACCGGATAAGTTCCGGCAGATCCTGCAAGCTGAACGACCATGAATACCAGCATCAGGAAGCTTCCTACTTTACCAAGAGTAATGTTGAAGAAGTACATGATAGAGGTAAAGGTCATTGATGTCAGGCAGGCGAAGAGTACGGTTTTGCCCATCTCTGCAGGTGTGAATCCGTTAAATGCACGTAACAGCAGGATCAGGCAGATTCCCTGAAGGATCGCTACCGGATAAAGGACGGAAGCTTTGCTTGCCCACCATGCGAAACCGGATTTCAGTTTGCCCTTATACTGAGCCAGAGGATACATCAGGCAGAATGCCAGTGCGCCGACCCAGAGGCCTACAGACATCATGTAAGGTGCCATTGCGTGTCCGTTATTCGGGACATCGGTAAGTTTTGTTTCATCGCTTACAACAGGAGTTGCGAACATTTTGATCGTTTCATCACTTGCTGAATTGTCTTTTACAGTGGTAGCTCCATCGCTGAGGCTTGTGGTCAGTGTCTTGGAACCGTCTTTCAGTTCTTTCATACCACTTCCAAGCTTCTTGGAGCCATCATACAGCTGAGAGGAACCGCTCTGGATCTGGGCAGCGCCATCTGCAAGCTGTTTTGCACCATTGTTAAGTGTGCTGTTGTTGCTTACAAGCTTTTCGGTACCGCTGAGAAGTGTTGAGGTACCGTTTGCTAATGTCTTAGTTCCGTTTGCAAGAGTAGTAGCACCGCTGGAAAGGGTTTTGGCTCCTGTTGAGAGCTTTTTGGTACCGTCTGTAAGAGCGGAGCTGTTTTCGGAAAGCTTAGCAACACCATCGGTGTAGGTTGTGATTCCGGTTGTCAGTGTTCCGGAACCATCGGCTAATGCTTTTGTTCCATCTGCAAGAGTAGCAGCACCGCTGGAAAGAGCATTGGCTCCTGTTGCCAGTTTCTTGGTGCCGTCTGTAAGAGCAGCACTGTTTTCGGAAAGCTTTGCAATACCATCGGTGTAAGTTGTGATTCCATCTGTCAGTGCCTTAGAACCATCTGCCAGCTGACCTGCACCGGATTTGATATCCGGAAGTGCGTTAGTGATCTGTTTGCCGGCTGTTTTCAGATTCTTTGCACCGTCATTGAGCTGCTTATCATAAGATGTCAGTTGGTCAAATCCATCGTTCAGAGCTTTGATTCCTGCTGCTGCAGCCGGGAAGGCTTCGACTGTGCCGTCTTCCAGAGACTGAAGTCCTGCGGAAACGTTCTTGGTTCCTGTGTTTACAGCCTGTGCCCCTTGGTACAGCTGGGTAACACCTGCAGAAAGCTGAGCGATCAGATCTGTAGGAAGCTGACTTGTAGCTGCAGATAACTGCTCTGCACCTGCGCTCATGGTTGTTGCACCTGCACTCATCTGGTTTGCACCATCTGTCATGGTTGTTGCACCCTCAGAAAGTGTGCCGGCACCCTGAGTCAGTCCTCCGGAGATCTGAGTCAGTCCGGAAGCTGCTTCGTTAAGCTTGGAAGCAACAGCATTCAGATTTTCCTGAGTAGAAGAGAGCTGACCGGATACACCAGCTGCAAGCTGTGAAACCTGATCAGAATAGCTGCTCATGTAAGAACCGTCCACGCCAGTCATTCCACCGGCTACGCTGTTTAAAGCGTTGATCACATCATTCAGAGCTGCTGCGGAAATGGTTCCGTCCTCAGAAGCGGTTGCCTGAATCGCCTGAAGCTGTGCTGCTAAATCGGTCATTGTCTGTCCGGCAGTACCGATCTTGGTATTTGCATCAGTAAGTGCTTCCGTTGTCTGCTGTCCGTATCCTGTAAGGATGCTGCTGACCTGATCACCTACCTGTGAGAACTGTGTGCCTGCATTCTGGAGAGCAGGGATCAGACTGTCTGTGATACTGCTGCTGGTCTGACTTGTGATGCCTGCGGCCTGAGTGATATATCCGGCTGCGTTGTTGATTCCGTCTGCGGCATTGTTCATACCAGCTGCAGCATTGTTCATACCAGCTGCGGCTGTGTCCATACCATCCTTTGCGGAAGTAAGGCCGGCTGCAAGCTTGTTGATGGATTCCTGTGTTGTTCCCTCTTTCAGAGCAGAAACCTTATCGTTCAGGGCTTTCAGTCCGTTTTCCAGCTGCTGTGTTCCGGATATCAGTGACTGTGAGTCATCGGTTCCTTTGGTAACACCGGTATTCAGCTGAGAGATACCATTGGAAACTGTTGTGAGTCCGTCTTCAAGTTTTGCAAGCTCTTTGGCACCGGCTGCGAGTTTGCCAGCACCAGCCACATAGGTGGTAGTTCCATCTGCAAGAGTGTCAGCACCAGCTACATACTGTGTTGCTCCGTCGGAAAGAGTATCAATACCTGCACTTAATGCATTTGCACCGGATTCCAGGCTGCTTGCACCGGATTTCAGTGTATCAGAATTTTTATTAAGCTCATCCACACCAGCGGTGTACTGCTGAACACCTTCATCCAGAGTATCTACACCGGTTGTCAGCTCAGGAACCTTTTCTGTCAGAGCTGCAACGCCGCTGTTCAGCTGGTTTGCACCGGATTCCAGGCTGCTTGCACCGGATTTTAGTGCATCAGAATTTTTATTAAGCTCATCCACACCAGCGGTGTACTGCTGAACACCTTTATCCAGAGTATCCACACCGGTTGTCAGCTCAGGAACCTTTTCTGTGAGAGTTGCAACGCCGCTGTTCAGCTGATCTGCACCATCGTCCAGGCTCTTTGCACCATCGTTAACCTTTGCAACACCATCGGTGTAGGTCTTAAGACCTTCGGTGAGACTGTCAGCACCGCTTACGAAAGTAAGAGTACTGGTGGAAAGCTTCTTAAGGTTTTTGGTAATTGTTTTGTTACCATCAGCTGCTGTATTCAGTCCGTCTTCGATCTTTCCGGATCCGTCTGCAGCTTCCTGCATTCCGTCACCTGCTTCTGAGATAGAATCAAAAACGGTTTCTGTATAGGTTTCCGTAACCTTGGAAGCAATGTTATCACGAAGCTTCAGCATTGCTGTTTCACTGAGCTTGGAGGCGATATAGTTGGTTCCAGGGTTTGTCTCATAGGATAGCTCCATTTGCTTTGGATCGTTGTCCATTACAGTGGCTGCGTTTGCGGAGAAATTTTCCGGAATTTTGATAACCATGTAATAGGTTCCATTGGCCAGACCGTCCTCTGCTGTCTTGCTGTCTACAATGTTAAATGCCATTGAGTCGTTGTCCTTCAGCTCATCCGTCATGTCCTTACCTATGCTCAAGGTCTTGCCATTATACTCGACAGGTTTGTCTTCGTTTACCACGGCCACTGGCAGGCTGTCTACGTTTCCGTAAGGATCCCACATGGATTTCAGAAACAGACCTGCATAGATGATCGGGATTACGATAATGGCGATTACGACGATAAGCATGAGCTTGTTACGAAGTAAGCTTTTCCATTCGTTTTTGATCATATTACCTATCCCTTTCTTATTAAATTGTATTATCAAACATAGTTGATTAATCAAACTTTATTCCAGTAATGGCGACGAGATCTATTAATCATATTAAAATCTATTAATAGCTTTATATTCCATTATCAAACAAAGTGTTGATTTTCTTTACGTGATGTATTATACTAAACACATACCACAGATACAACCATTAAATATTTACTGAATGTATATTAATAGACGGAAATAATGGAAGTGTCTATTACAAATAAAAAACTGCATAATAGACAAAAAGTACTTTATTTACTTTGAATTTATGTGCAGTTGGTAATATTAAATGCAGACAGGATTCCTCTGTTTCAACACAAATATGCAGCAGATATCTGGTATTGTGTAGGCCGGCGTCGTTAACAATTTTAATCTTGTCAATTCTTAACAACAGCAGATATCTGGTATCGTGCAGATCGGCGTAGAGAAAGCGAATGCTTTTATTCGTTTGAAGGATGCATTATGCATTGTATGACAGTTGCAGAGTATCGTAAGTAATAAGTGATTGGGGCGAAGGAAACGTGCTTGCTTTTTTGGATTGCAGGGGGAATTAAGATGGCGGAAAAAGTTGACAGAAGAGTACGTAAGACCAAGGCACAGTTGCGAGCGGGGCTTGCCCGTCTTATGCAGAAGAAGAGTATTAAGGAAATTACGGTAAAGGAACTGGTGGAAGAAGTTGATATCAACCGCTCCACATTTTATCTTCACTATACAGATATCTATCAGATGCTGGAATCCATTGAGGCTGAATTGATGGAGGAAATCACGCATCTGGTGGCAGACTTTCCTCTGGATCCTCTTAATAATAAGGAGAGCTCGTATCCTTTTATTGAGCAGATATTTACGATCCTGGATCATAATAAGGATATTTGTATCGCACTTCTTGGAAAGAATGGAGATATGGCTTTTGTGAATCGTATAGAAAAACTGATCGCAGATACAGTGCTGCATCGCTTGTCAATTCGTCTGCCGAAAGACAACCGTGATATTGAGTATGCGTATGCGTTTTGTCTGAATGGATGCGTGGGAATGATCAAGACATGGCTGTCTTCTGAGAATCAGGAGAGTACACAGCATATGGCAGAGCTGACACATAAGCTGATCGATAATACAACACACATGTATCTGGAGCAGGCACTTAGGTAAGAGAAATGTCCGGATGCATGCTGTGAGTCTGGTAAAAAATAAAGAGTATTGTTTCACGTTTGTTTGAGGAAAAAACTCATGTTTCACGTGAAACAGTACTCTTTTTTTATTGACTTTTTGTTGGTTTATAGCATTTCCACAAATTACTGCATGAAGCTCAACGGCTCCGAACATAAACAATGTTCTTTTGATACGTTGATTTCCAAAATTACTATAGATAAATTTTGATGCCGGATCATAAGTTGTTTTTACAGGAAAATAGCTACCTGTTCCAGGAAATGTTCCGGATCTTCCAGATGAGGAAGATGTCTGGTTTCCGGGATCACAGCGGTTTCAATGGAAGAATTCAGCTTCTGGTATTCCTCTGCGATAAGAGAAGCGGAAGCTTCTTTTTCTCCGGAAATAATATAGATGCATGCATCGGAAGATTCTACGGCATTATTAATGCTGATATTCAGGTATTTGCCAATGTAGCTGGAATACAGATATTTGGCGTTGGAACCGCCCTTGTGAGCGGATTCATAATAGGTGTCTACCAGCGTATCTGTTACATGGAAGGGATTGTAGAACAGCTTTTCCATAAACAGACTGCTGATGGATTCGCGGGAAACTACCATATGATAGATCAGAGTTCCGAAAATCGGAAGCTCGATAAAATACTTAAAGAGCTTGTTGTCTTTACAAGGTGCCTGCTTCAGGGAACTGAAGCTTGGTGGATTGACCAGCATGATCTTGCGGAAATGGTCGGAATTGTTACGGTAAGCCATGATCGCAAAAGAACCTGAGAAACCACTGGCAATAACATCGGTTTCCTCACGAATCACATTCTTGGCAAAATCACAGAGTAACTGAGCAAATACAAAATTGGTATAAGTAATATCCGGTTTTTCGGAACGTCCACATCCAAGAAGATCAATGGTGTAAACGGTATGTTCGGTTGCGAGCTGCTTCTCTATGGCATTCCATTCATAACCGGAAGCACCTGGCATGATATCATGAATAAGAAGAATAGGGGTGCCATGTCCCTGTTTTGTATAAAAAATCTTTCCAAAACGCCAGTCATAGGTTCTGCTGTGTGGCTGTTCCAGCATATCTTTAAGCTGAGATGTGGCATCTATGAAACGGTTAGCAATATGAATAACACCTGCGGCAGTTCCGACTAAAGCTGCAAGAGTAAGTAGTCTGTGTCCATTTTTCTTCATTAAAAAGCCTCCTGGAATTCGTAAAAATAATCAGGACAGATGTAACGTAATTCAGGTATCTGATCTGATTTTTTCTGAATATTTCTTTGCTTTATTATACGACAGGAATGAAAAATTTACAATGCTTTTGTGGGAACCCTAACCTTGTTATTGTATGCTGACGCTACTGTCCATTCTGTTCTTGGCGATGATCGCTAAGTTGCTGTTCGTTCTGCTTTCAGTAACGCGCTTCGCAATGCAAAGAATTTATGTTGATCGCATAAATTGGTGCGGTATGGCTTCGGGCTTTCTGCGACCTTCGTTTATAAAAAAACTTACGGAATATTATCAGTGAACAGTAGCATAGCCAATATGCTTCATGATACATAGAAATCAGATTTGGAACCGAATCAAGTAAGTCCCCTGCTTTAATTGCGAAGAGCAATAAGCAGAGGGTGGGGACTTACTTGTATCAGGAGAAGGAAAAACTCCTTCTGATAAACTGCGAAGCAGTTATTTGGTTATGAGCAAGTAGCGAAGCGGATGCTGTTATTCGCTGGAATGCTTTTATACTTCAGTAAAATACCAAGTGTTTCACGTGAAACATTGGACTGGACTTGTTATCCGACGGAGCTGATGCTATACAGGATTGCCGAGGATGATGTTGATAAGGGTTTTGTTCAGCATCAGTGTGCGATTCCATGGATTGAGAATTACTCCCTCAACAGACGGCTCTTGCAATGCAGAAGCAAAAATCTTATCAATATCTGCGGTAAATGTGGACATGATCTTATCACTGCCTTTTAACTCTTCGTCAAAGCTGGTAAATGCAGCCCACCATTGCTTTCCATCGTTGGTTTTGATCGCATGAAGAGAAATTTTTCCATCACCTTTTGGAGGTTCTACAGCAATGATCAGCTGTGCCTGCTCCTGCATTCTGTGACGGATCACGGTGAGAGTATGAGCAAGCATTTCTTCGGTTGCTTCTTTTTGGAGTGCTGCAATGGCAGTTTCGATCTTTTCATTGCCATTTAAAGTCTTGTCTAATTGTTTTTTATAGAAATCGTTGCGATTATTTGTGGTGTTCATGTATAAAATATTCCTTTCAATCAGATGATAAATGACTAGTACAGCGAATATTAAGTAACCGCCATATTGACTTGCCTGATTTTTCATATGCTGCGTTGTCGTCAATCGCCGTAGCCACCGCTACGCCTCATTCCTTCGCCTTGCATATGAGAAAATCATCCTACGTCAATATAGCAGAAACTTAATTTTCGCTGTACTAGTACATTGTTTTCGAAATAACTATACCAATTACTTGTTGGTGAATCCGACTGCACAGATCTAAAAGCCTCAGCATAGCCAGCTACGCTTGCATTTTTATACCTGCACACTCGAATCAACATCCCACGCGATTGGTATAGTTATTTACGAAATAATGTATTAGCCGCAAACTGCAAGGAGTTTGCGAATGCTTTCTTTATGGATTATAGCATTTCAGGGGAAAATGAGGCAAGAGAAGAAGCGTTTTTAACTGAATCAAATAAGTCCCCTGGTTCGATTTCGAAAAGCAATAATCAGGGGAACTTGCTTGCATCAGGAGAAGTGCAGGCTCCTTCTGATAAACTGCGAAGCACTTATTCGGTTATGAGCAAGTAGTGAAGCGGATGCTTTTATCTGCTTGAATTAAATCAAAAAGTTTCCTGATTACTGATCACTTCGTTCTTGGTAATACACTTCGCGATGCACAGAAATTATGCTAATCACATAAATTTGCATGGTATGTCCAGGGCTTTCAGTGGTCTTTGCTCACAAAAAAACTCGGAGAATAATATTACCAGTTAACAGTAAGTCTCATGCTTCAATTACGAAAAAGTAAAAAGTAATAAGCAGTGGATGGCGTGTATTAGGAAGAATGCAACGGCGTTTAACAGGGAAAGGAATAGTGGGCATGTCTGAAAACAAGGTACTGCACTAATTCATGTGGCCACTGTTATGGATACATTGTAAGCAGGTCCTGATAAATTGTAAAGTAGCTATTGGGCGTAGAACTGCGTAGCGAATACGGGTATTTTTATTCGTTTGATCCCAAATTGGATAGATATGTTTGCGCACTTGAAGGTGAGTTGCCAGATACTGTCATCAGTATTCCCCATGATTTCGGTCAGATGCTTTTGTGAACTGGATGGGGAATTAACAAGTTAAGTGAATGTAGTAAAAATGTGTATTTATATGAAAAAATGGAGGGGAAGGCGGAAAATATGGGGGATTTATAGAAGAACGATATAAGAGTAAGGATGAAATAAAGAGAAATAAGAGATTATTTCTGCGAAGAGAACACTATGATAATGACAATAACACAAAAAAATAAGTACGATAAAAAGGACTTTATAAAAGAAAATACTGGCAAATAAAGAGAAATAATAGGATATTTACGAATGAAAAAGCATTAAAGTACAAATTATAGTACTTTAAATAAAAAAGTACGATAAAACGTACTTTACACGTATACACATATAAAAAAGCCTAAAAATGTAAAATGTGCACCTGCACACATACGGCAAAAAGATAAAATATAGATCCGTTCCTACTTTAAACATGTAAAATTTTGATTGATCGAATAAAAGAAAGCAGCTGCTTCGATTATAAAAAAAATAATAAGCTGTGGGTGGGAAAATACTTGTGCTCTTTCTGATAAACTGTAAAATAGCTATTTTGTGTAAAACTATGATTGAATGCAAAAATTTTTGTCCGCATGACTGGGATAAAGAGAAGACAGGGAAGTGTTTTACGGCTTGATTTAGAAGAAAAAGCCTATTAAGTGAAATTTATTTTATGCCAGTTCTATGCCGGAACCTTATTCAGATACATTTTATATTGGATATTACAAAATGAAACTATGCTTGAAAAAGCCTTTAGTTAACATGTACATAACGAATATATAACAGGATTGGAAGAAAAATGAAATAAATACGCAAATCTTTCGTAAACATAATAAAATAAACAAAAATCGAAAATTTCAGTTTCATAATATTACATTTTTTTCACGAGAGATACATGCATTTCACGCTATAAAAACACTCCGGGAAAAGAAGTTTCCATTTACTATATATAGATGCTTTTGGGGAATATAAAGATAACAGCCACATTATTTTGTGGATGGAGTTTCTTGTATTTTTTACATGCTTTCGTGATACAGATAATGCCAGAGAGAATATATCGGAGTATTTTTTTGATATTTCTCATTGATTTTATAATGTGTTCGTAACTGTTCAGTACCCTTGCAGTTACAAGTCAAACCGTGTCCTGGATCGATTTCGTTGATGGCATTTTTAACCGGATCGAGGAAGTCACTTGCTTCAATTATGAATATTGGTTTGATAATCTGTCTTCGGATGTTTCACGTGAAACATCCGAAGACAGATTAAGAATAAAGAGTTATAACCCCATCTTTGACAATTGCAGAAATAAAAAACAGCTGTAGTTCGTGCTTATGTGTTTTATGGTAGGCTTAATATAGATTTTAATCGAATCAAGTAATTCACCTGCTTCAATTGTGAACTACAATAAGCAGTGGTTGGGGACTTGCTTGTATCAGGAGAAGTACAGTCTCCTTCTGATAAACTGCGAAGCATTTATTAAGCTATGAGCAGTAGTGAAAAGGATGTTTTTTTACGCTTGACTTAAAAAATGTTTCGCAACAATGACAACTCATATGCGCTTTACGGTAGCGAGATATAGTTTTTAATCGAGCCAGGAGGTCCCCTGCTTCAAGTGTAAGAAGCAATAAGCAGTGGTTGGGGACTTGCTTGTATCAGGAAGAGTACAAGCAAGTTTTAATAAACTGCGGGGCAGTTATTCGGTGTAAAGCTGCGTAGCAACTGCGGATACTTTTGTTTGTATGACTCGAATCAGGAGTTTCCCCCTGTTTTTTGCTTCAATTGCAAGAAACGATAAGCAGTGGTTGAAGAACTGCTTCTTATCAGGGAAGAGTAGCTTGTAGTCCTTTTTGGTAAATCGCGAAGCTATTCAGTGTAGAACTGCGAATGCGTTTACAGATGCTTTTATTCACTTGATAATAATAGTAATGTTTTTAGTGTTCAGATAAAATT
>UMCB01015402.1_pt1 | contig 17496 bp, 14 predicted proteins | sample 1964151 | NCBI WGS metagenome assembly UMCB01 (sample SAMEA4835960, study PRJEB28245) | human gut metagenome | biome: gut microbiome; material: fecal sample | place: Denmark | collected 2008
CCTCACCACTTGGAAGTGGTAAATCGTTGCCAACGAGAACCGCTACCACCCCATCCGGGACTACCTGAATGGTCTGCAATGGGATGGGACTGAACGGATATCCCACGTCCTGCACCATTTTCTCGGTGCTGCGGAGGACGAGTACACTTGCGAAGCCATGAAGATTTTCTTGCTGGGAGCCATTAAGCGCGTGTTCCAGCCGGGATGTAAATTTGAAACCATGCTCTGTCTGGTGGGCGGGCAAGGGTGCGGGTCGCCAGTGGCGACCTCAAAATGCTGCAAGCATTTTGAAGCACCGACCGAGCCGACAGGCGAGACCGGGGAAGTCCACCTTCTTCCGGCTGCTGGCAGTCAAGGACGAGTGGTTCTCGGATGACCTGCGTCGGCTGGACGATGACAATGTGTACCGCAAGCTGCAGGGGCACTGGATCATTGAAATGTCGGAGATGATCGCCACCGCCAATGCCAAGAGCATCGAGGAGATCAAAAGTTTTCTCAGTAAACAGAAGGAGACCTATAAAGTCCCCTATGAGACCCATTCTGCCGACCGTCTGCGCCAGTGCGTCTTTGCTGGCGCGACCAACCGGCAGGATTTTTTCCCCGTGACCGCACAGGCAACCGCCGCTTCATCCCTGTTCTGGTGGATGCGGAACTGGCCGAAGTGCACATTCTGGACAACGAGGAGGAATCTCGCACCTATATCGACCAGCTCTGGGCAGAAGCTATGACCATCTACAACAGCGGCAACTACAAGCTGGCGTTCAGCCCCGCCATGCAGGAAACCCTGCAAGCCCATCAGCAGGACTTCATGCAGGAGGACGCGCAGGCTGGTATGATCTATGCCTTTCTGGAGGACTACACGGGTGACCGGGTGTGTTCCAAGCAGCTCTATGCGGAAGCACTGGGCAACACCAATATCCCGGCAGAGTGGGAGACCCGTGCCATCTGCGAGATCATGAACACGGGTATTTCGCGCGGCGATATCCAAGGCTGGCAGGCTCACAAAACCGCCAAGCGTTACCCGAAGTACGGTGTTCAGAAAGGTTGGGAGCGCGTAACTAGCCCCGAAACCGGGGCTGAAGATTTCTCCGAAATAACGGATACGGAAGCCGAGCAACTGGACTTTCCCTTCTGATGGACAGCGGTTACACGTCTGGTTACAGATTCGGTTACACATCAGTTACGGCGAAAAAGCCGCATGACCGCTGCGTTTTCCTCTTTCTGTAACCATGTAACCTTAAAAAGAAAAGAAAAAGTATAAAGTGCATCGGACAGCCTGTGTGCAGAAAAAGAGAGTTTTCCTGCCCGGTTACAGGCGTTCGGTTACAAGGAATTGGAGGTCTGCCTATGAATATGAATCGGCCTGACATGACCGAAGATATGAAATATAAAGATTATACGAATAAGCCCTTGCAAATGGACTCGAACCCGGTTACAATGAAAGCGTCAGGAGCATCCTGCTCCATGCGAATTTTCTGTCAGAAATCTCAAGCGATTTCTGACGAAACTTCGGATAAATCCCCTGCCATTGAATCTTCTGACCAGACCAAAGCAGCCAAGCACGAACCTCTTGTTTACCGGGTGGAGGAAATCGCCCAGCTTTTGGCGATTTCTCCTCGCGCTGCGTACAACCTGTGCAACACCACGAAGGATTTTCGGGTGCTGCGCATCGGCACCAGTATCCGGGTAAACAAGCAGAGCTTCGACAACTGGTTTGCGGCGGTCTGAGGGAGGTAATCTATGGCATCTATTATGAAGCGCGGAGATTCCTACTCCGTCCGTTACAAGTACAAAGACCATTCCGGCAAACCCTGCGAGGGATGGGAAAGTTTCAAGACCAGGAAGGAGGCGCAGGAGCGAAAGATCACGGTCGAGAAAGAACTGCTGGACGGCACGTTCCTCGTCCCCGACACCATGACGGTGGAGGAGATGCTGTACAAGTGGATCCCGATCCAGTCCACCAAGCACAAATGGTCTCCAAAGACCTACACGCAGTCTGTGGCGATGGTGCAGAACCTTATCGTGCCGTATATCGGGAAACGGAAGGTACAGGAGCTGCGCACCTACGACATTGAGAAGTTCTATGCCACCCTTGCCAAGACCCCTTGTGAGCAGTATGTTCACGGCGTAAAGCAGGCCCTGACAGACAAACAGAAAAAGCGGCTGCTGTCCAGCACCTCTATCCACGAAGTCCACACGCTGCTCAAGACCGCATTTTCCTATGCGGTGGAGTGGAACCTCATCCACAAGATTCCCCTGCCCCGTGATGCCCCCAAGGTCAGCATCGAGGAACGCACCATCTGGGACGAGAAAACCATGCTGGCAGCCTTGCAAACCATCGAGAATCCTGCCCTGCATCTGGCGGTGCACATGAGCATGATCCTTTCGCTCCGTGAGGGCGAAATTCTCGGCTTGCAGCCGAGTGATCTGGACTTTGATGCCGCCGATGGGCGTGGTACCATCTCGGTCAGCAAGACCATGCAGAGAGCCAACAAGGACGCTCTGGAAAAGCTCGACCCCAAGCAGGTCTACTACACCTTTCCAGACAGGCGTGAGGGCAGTAAGTCCTCCCTCATCCTGAAAAAGCCAAAGACCAAGAAGTCCAACCGCATCCTGTATATGATCAAGCCCTTGAAAGAGGAGCTTCTTGCATGGCTTGAAAAGCTCAAACAGGACGAGCAGAACGCCCCGGAAAAGTACAGCAACTGCGGGCAACTGTTCCGGCTCCCGGATGGTCTGCCCATCGCGCCGGAGCTGCTGACAAAGTGGTACCGCCTGTGGAGAGCCGAGCACCCGGAGTTTGAACAGATCGTGTTCCACGGCCTGCGGCACTCCAGTGCCACCTACCAGCTCTTGCAGTCGGACGGTGACTTCAAGTCGGTGCAGGGCAACACAGGTCATGCAACGGCATCTGTCCTGATGGACACCTACGCTCACACGCAGGACAAGCCCCGGTTGGAGCTGACCGAGAAGATCGAAGCAAACTTCTACTCCCAAGACCTGACCTCGGCAGCATCCCAGCCCCGGCAAAACGAAAAGCCGGCGGCAACAAAAATCTCCGGTAGGGAGATCCTTGAAGCCATCCGGCTGATGGACGCAGACGAACGCAGAGAATTGACGAGAGCCTTGTTCGCCTAACGCTTTCGCGTTTGCGAAGCAACAAACACCCCAGTGGGGTGTTTGAGTGACAGAACGGTCTGCGATAGCAGATGGAGGGGCCTCGCCCAGACAAGTTCCATTTTTATGCAAAGGAAAGCAAGCTGTGCAAGCCATGCGCAGAAACGCCCTTGATTCGGGCAAATGTGCAAACGGTGTGCAGCCGCTTTCCTACATAAAGAAAGAACGCCAAATCTTACGATTTGACGTTCAATATCTGGTGCACCTCGCGCACTCATATCCGAACTTTTCTCCGCTTTCACGGCTTCCCCGAAAGCGACCGTTTCTGTACCTTCCTTATAATTAAAGGTAATAAGCACCTTATCATCGTAGAGATAGATGGCATTGATGAAGGTATCCACCAGTGCCTGCCGCTGCTCCGGCTGGGTCATATCCAGCTTGCGGAAGCGAAGCAGCCAAAAGCGGACGAACTCCTCTTTCATCTTCGGCTTGGCCAGCCGTTCCTCTGCAATGCGGGCTTGCAGTTCTTTTCGCTGATCTTCCAGAGCTTCCAGCCGTTCCTTGGTAGAGCTGGTCAGAATGCCCATCTGGATGGCATTCAGCATATTGGTGATGCCAACTTCCGTTTCTTTCAACTGCTTTTCATAGATGGGCAAATCCGTGCTTTCCTGATTTTGCAATTCCATGACTTTGGCGATGATGGCATTCATGGAAGCATCGTCTTCCACCAGTTTCATGGTCTCGTTGACAACCAGATCTTCCAACCACTGTTTCCGCACGGCCTTTTTATCGCAGGTCTTTTTCTTCTTGGCGGCGGCACACTTGTAATAGGTATACATTTTCCCGGTGTGGCTGACACCGCTTTCTCCGAACATCAGCGCTCCGCACTTACCGCAGTACAGCTTGGTGGTGAGCAGATAGCTTTCCTCTGCCTTATGACGGGCAGGGGCCTTTTTATTTTTCGCCAGCTTTTCCTGCACCTTGTTGAACAGCTCTTCCGATACCAATGCCGGGATCGCATTGGGCTGTACCACATCCCGCAAACGCAATTCGCCGATGTACCGGCGATTACTCAGCATCCGCTGAATCGTATTGTAGGACATCTCCCCGCCCATTGAATTTTTGATGTTGTGTGCCTTTAACCAATCCCGCAGGTCAGTCATGGTCGCACCGTCCGCATACTTCTGGAACGTCTGCTCCACATACGGAGCCAACAACGGGTCGGGCTGGTAATGCCGGGTCTCATCGATCATGTATCCAAACGGAATCGTGCCACCATTATAAATGCCCTTGAGAGCGTTCTCGGTCATGCCGCGCACGACCTTTTCGGACAGGTCAGCCGAGTAATATTCGGCATAGCCCTCCAGCACCGACTCCAGAATAATACCCTCCGGGCCAGACGAAATGACTTCCGTTGCCGATACCAGTTTCACGCCGTTCCGCTTCAGTTGGGTCTTGTACCGGGCACTGTCGTAGCGGTTCCGGGCAAAACGATCCAGCTTCCAGACAATGATGACATCAAAGATGCTGCGTTCGCTGTCTTTAATCATCTGCTGGAACTGCGGGCGGTTGTCCGTTTTTGCGGAGACGGCACGGTCAATGTAATGCTTCACCACCGTGAAGCCATTCTTTTCCGCATAGGCGGTGCATTCCCGGATCTGACCTTCAATGGATTCCTCGCGCTGGCTATCAGTTGAATAACGAGCATAGATCACAGCGGTCATGGCAGGCACCTCCCATTTATACATCATTGAACGGTGGATCGTTCTTTCAAAGCAATGTTTCGTATAATGGATATACCACATTTTACAGATGATTGCAAGCTTTTTATACGCTTTTCACAAGATTCAGTAAAAAATATGAACTCCCATAAAGGCAAAATATTCACATCTTATGGTTCTTTGAAAGTGAACGGAGCAATTGTGTCATTTTGACACAATTCCTTATTTCTCCATAAACCATAAAAATTCAACTTTTTAATGTAACAGCAGCATCGTTGAACTGCATACCACAAATATGCTATTTATATGTTGCGCTGATTTTTGTTTTGTGACGCTTTCGCAATAAGACCAATGTGGTGGGTAGCCGATGTAAACGCCGTTGCACCAGACGGCGGCGGCGCTGTCGGCACCGTTCAGGCGCAGGTAGCAGCTTGCCCAGTTTTCCGGCAGGGTAAAACTGCGCTGATACTCCCCGATGGGGTTATAGTCCTGCGGAATCTGACCGGGGTTCAGCTTTTCGTGGCCGTCCCACGGGTATTGAGTGTTGACGTAATGGGGTGCGCCGTAGGGCTTGCCGGGCTTTTGCAGGCTCTGCATCTGGATAAAGCCGGGCACGGTCAGGGTGTCCCACTCCGAGAAGGGAGCGGTTAGATTTTCCGCGTAGCGGAAGTTCCACTCGCCGTCCAGGCTGACGGTCAGCGGCAGTTCGGGGCTTGTCTGGTCGGCAAAGTGGGCATGGAAGGGCAGACGGTTCTGCTGAAAAATTTCCGGGTCAGCCAGAAGCGCCGGGGTGATTGGTTCGTGTAAAGGCATATCGGGTACCTTCTCAAATTTTCAAATGAGCTCTATGCAAAAAACGGCCGCCCTAAGCGAAGGAAAGGCAGCCGTTTTTTGCAGAATGGAGATATGCTGTTTTATGATGAAGGAGTAGAAAATGTCTCAATCGCTCTCCCGTTTGGCCTGGATCTGTTCTTCCAGATGCAGGCTTTTTTCAATGGGGGCATAGGTTGCCATCATGGCCAGCAGGTTGGGCAGCCACAGCCCGGTGAGCAGGAAAATAAAGGCGCAGCGCGGGATGACAGCTGCCATCAGCAGCCAGTACCCCAACTGGAACACCGCCGAAAGGGCAGTGCGGGGCAGAAAGCCCAGCAGCATCCGCACGCAGTTGGAAAGTTTTTTGCTGACCGGGGCATCGAACAGAGCGTTCTGCATCCAGTAGTAACTGCCCAGTGTCAGCAGCAGTATCATGTCCAACACCAGCACCAGCGCAAAGCCCGCCGAAACCGTTGTCATCTGGGGCAGCACAAAGGCGGCGTAAGCCACCAGTGCCCACAGCAGGGTGAACACCGCGCCGGGCACAAGGCTGCTTTTGAAGTTCTGCTTCCACACCCGCTTATAGGTGTGCCACCAGAAGCCCGGCTCATCCCGCAAGGCACGCAGGATGGTATCGTACAGGCAGGTCAACGCCGGACCCACCAGCCACCCGGCGGCAGCCGCCGCCAGCAGGCACAGGGGCAGGCTGCCCAGCCAGAGGGCAACACCTGCCAGAATTGCTGCCGGGGCACAGGCCAACATTGCCAGTACCCCGGACAGGAAAATGCCGTCCAAGTCCCGGCTCAAGATCTCCCAAAGCCGCGCCGCACCCTTTTTGCGGGGCGCATCCGGGCCAACACCCGCGCCCTCCGGCATATATTCCCGTCCAAACAGCATTTTCGTTCACCTCTCTATGGCTCTATTGTAGCATAGAAAGCCAAAAAGCGGTTGCAGAAAAGCGACTGCTTTCCTGAAGAAATCCGGCATTTATCCTAAACTCTTATAAGCATCCAGATACCGCAAGCCCAGTGTGCGTAGGCTTTCAGTCGTAAAATGCAGCCCGTCCGGCCGGGCAGTAAGGTCAGCAGCGGAAACGACCGCACAGTGCGGCAGCTGCGCGGCCAGCGCCGGCAGGCGGCAGTTGAATTCTTTCAACAGTTCTGCCGGCGTGCCGTGGAAACCATGTTCCGGGTAGCCCAGTTCCCCCACCACGATGGGCAAATCGCCCAGTTCTTCCCGGAACGCCCGCATGGTGCGCAGGAACTGCTCCGGGTAGGCTTTCAGCTGCTCCGGGGCAAGGCAGTCACTCTCGCCCTGATGCCAGAGAATCGCCGTCAGCGCAGAAGTCCGCCCAGCCAACTTTGCCTGAAAAACGGCGTGGTCGAACAGTACTTTCCCCGGCTGCCACTGGCTGATGCGGGTACCGCCGTCTGCGCAGGGAATCAGACCGATCTTTGCCCCGGTTTCTTTTTGCAGCTGCGCCGCAAAACTGGCGGCAAGGTTTGCGCCGCTGCGGGGAACTGCCCCCTCTGCCACCGCGCGGTCCACGTTGATGGGCTCACTCATGGGCTGCCATCGCCCCATGCGCAGCATGAAGCAGTCCGGGGCGGTGATGGCGTTTTCCGGGGTCAGGTCGCCCCGCCCCGCCATGTTGGACTGCCCCACCAGTAAAAACGAGCGGATGCCCTGCGCTGCCTCGTGCAGACCATCGTTGATCCATAGTGCCATAACAAAACGCCTCCTGCGTGTTTTTTACCCCAGTATAGCACAAAAGCAGCCGACATTCACGAACGGCTGCTTTTGTGCTGTAAAATGATGATGAAGGAGAAAACCAAGCAAAAAAGTCTTGGGAGGAAGGTTCCGCACTCCGGCCCGGCCTCTGTGGCAGATGTGTCGGGCTGAAGTTGCACGATGCGGAGTTCCTGTGACCATAGAATAGCACATTTTTGTAGTTTCCGCCTGTACAAATCCGGCATTCTTCTTGAAGCAGGGCGACAATTTGAGGCCGAGACTTGAAAATTAAAATAAGGTATATTATTCTAGAGATAAAGGAGAATGAGAAGGAGGGATCCGTTTGCATACGCTGTTGATCGTGGACGATGAGGAGATCGAGCGCGAGGGTATGGCGCAGTTCATCCCGTGGGATACCTATGAGATGAAAGTAGTGGGCACAGCGCGCAACGGTGCCGAGGGTCTGGAAAAAATTGCAAAATACAAGCCTGATCTTGCCATTGTGGATATCAAGATGCCGGTGATGAACGGCATTGAGATGATCCGCAAGGCAAAGGAGCAGTACCCGGACATGACCTTTGTGGTGCTGTCCGGCTACGGCGATTACGAGTTTACCAGTCAGGCCATGGAGCTGGGCGTGCGGCACTATATCCTGAAGCCCTGCGATGAGGGCAAGATGATTCCGGTGCTGAACAAGGCGATTGCCGAGCTGGAAGAGACCCGTGCCCAGAACGCCCGCTCCGAAAAAGTGGAAGCGGAAGCCCGGCTGCTCAAGCCCTACGCACGAGAGCAGCTGTTCCGCGACCTGTTGCAGGGACGTGCGCTGCCGCAGGGCAGCAGCACCCGGCAGCTGCTGGACGAGCTGGGCGGCGAGGAGCGCAGCGTTTTGCTGCTGGACTTCCGGCTCAAGTGCGGGTTCGACTCGCTGGAGCGCTATGTGGTAGGCAATATGCTGGGAGACCTTTTGCCGGACGGCACCCTGCTGATGACCACCGGCATCGACCGGGATGTGCTGGTGCTTGCAGATGCCGCCGCAGAGCCAAGCCTTGAAAGTGCCGTACAGGTGCTGAAAAAGGAATTCAAGCGGTTCGAGACCGTGAATATGCTCTCAGCTGCCAGCCGCACCGGCACATTGGAAGAGCTTGCCACCCTGTTCCAGCAGGTGCAGGAGCTTTTGCAGCTGAACCCGGACGAGAACGAGACAGCCCTGCTGCGCCCCAGCCAGAACGCCACACTGCCCGAAACCGTCAATGAAATTTTTGATATCCGCGCCCTGCGGCAGGCGGGCAGCTACGAGGAGCTGCTGCGGGAATTGGCCCTTGCCTTTGCCCGGATGGAAGCAAAAAACTACCGTCCCCGGCAGCGACAGCAGCTGTGCGAGCTGGCATGGAAGCTGCTGTTTGAGGGCAAGACCCCGCCGGAGGATTCACTGGCGGCGTGGGCCGATGCCCTGACCGCCGCATGGAGCCTGCCGCAGCCGGATGCCCGCTGCCGGGAGATCTTTCTTGCCATTTACGAAAACCTCTCTGACCCGGAGTTCAGCATGCAGACCATTGCGCAGCAGCGGCTGTTCATGAGCGAGGACCACTTGCGGCGCATCTTCTCCCAGATGACCGGCGAGCGTTTTTCGGCCTATCTGGAGCACGCCCGCATCACGCAGGCGCAGCGGCTTTTGGAATTTCAGCCGGATATGAAGATCAGCCGTCTGGCAGAGCTGGTGGGCTACCCGCTGGACGGACAGTATTTTTCCAAGGTGTTCCGTAAGATCTGCGGCGTAACACCCACGGAATATAGAAACAAGTGTTAAGAACAAACCCTCTCCGTCAGTGCTGACGCACTGCCACCTCTCCCGAAGGGCGAGGTTTTGTGCTGTACTTTCTCATCAGCACCAAAGCTCCCCCTTTCGGGGGAGCTGGCGAGCGCAGCGAGACTGAGAGGGTTTTCAAATGTCGGTTTTTTCCAAGAGAAAGACCGGCATTTTCCATTTTGTTTTTGAAAAAAAGCGATACAATAAAGTCAGAAAAAGGGTGCGCACAAACCGAGAGCGACGGCTCCACATCACAAAAACACGAAGGAAAAATGGAGGAAATTCTTATGAAGATCTCTCGTAGAAGCTTTCTGAAGGTCGCCGGTGCTGCCGGCATGGCCGGTGCTCTTGCTGCCTGCGGCGGCGCTTCCAGTTCCACCGCTGCTTCTTCCGCTGCTGCATCCGGCAGCGCATCTGCCGCAAACGGCGATGTGACCATCCGCATGACCTGGTGGGGCGGCCAGACCCGTCACGACCTGACCCAGAAGGTGCTGGACAAGTACACCGAGCTGAACCCCCACGTCCACTTCGAGACCACCCCCTCCGGCTGGGACGGCTACTTTGAGAAGCTGGCTACCGACACCGCTACCGGCGGCATGGCCGATATCGTCCAGATGGACTATATGTACATTTCCACCTACGCAAAGAACGGCTCTCTGGCAGACCTGTCCTCCTTTGCCTCCGACGGTACGCTGGACATCTCCAACGTGGACGACGCTCTGGCAGATGCCGGTACCATCGACGGCAAGATGGTGGGCATTCCCCTGTCCACCTCTCTGGTGTCCTTCATCTACAACCCTGCTGTGCTGGAAGAGGCCGGTGTGGAGGCTCCCAAGAACGGCTGGACGTGGGATGACTTTGTTTCCATCTGCAAGACCGTGAAGGAAAAGACCGGCAAGTACGGCTTCGGCGGCTCTGCCTTCATCGATACCAACCTGCTGAACTACTGGGTGCGCGAGTACGGCGTTTCCCTGTTCGCAGAGGACAACAAGAGCCTTGGCTTTGACGATGTGCAGATCCTGACCGATTACTTCCAGCTGTGGAAGGACCTGATCGACGCAGGCGCAGCCCCCAACCCCGATGAGTACGAGCAGATCGCTACTCTGGGCAACGATGCAAGCCCGGTCATCACCGGTGACGCTGCTTTCCACCAGTCTTGGAACAACTTCGGCACCATCGGTGCCAACGCCGGCAACGATACGCTGGAGCTGCTGGTTCCCCCGGTGAAGAAGGCCGGTGAGAAGGCTCTGTGGTACAAGCCCGGTATGTTCTTCTCCGTTTCTGCCACCTCCGAGGTACAGGCAGAGGCTGCCGCCTTCATCAGCTGGTTCCTGAACAGCGATGAGGCCAACGACATCATGCTGGGCGAGCGCGGAACGCCCTCTGCAAGCAACGCCCGTGACCACCTGACCAGCGCCGGTGCCCTGACCGAGAAGCAGGTCGAGATGTTCGACTTTGTTTCCGATGCATCCGATTACTGCGGTAGCACCCCCGCTCCGGACCCCTCCGGCATCTCCGAGGTCAACACTCAGTTCAAGGACATCGCTTACAGCGTGTTCTACGGTCAGGCCACTCCCGCTGAGGCTGCTCAGACCTTCTTTGACACTGCCAACAGCATTCTGGCTTCCAACAACTAATTGATCTGTGCGGGAGGGGTCATCCCAGACCCCTCCCGTTTTTTTGGAAAAGTTGACCCTCTCAGGCCGCTTCGCGTCCAGCTCCCCCAAGGGGGGGGAGCTTATGAGGAAATTGGATCTATAAAAAAGGAGGTCTCGCTGTGTCCAACGCAAAAGCTGCTGCGCTGAAAAAGCATAATTTCGGCGATGATACCAAAGTCGGCTACCTGCTGCTGGCTCCGTGGCTGTTCGGCTTCATCTTTATGTATGTCATCCCGGCTGCCATGTCCATCTACTATTCCTTCACGGATTACAACCTGCTGTCCACCCCCAACTGGGTGGGCCTGAAGAATTACATCACCATCTTTACCGCAGATGCGATGTTCCGCAAGGCTCTGGCAGTCACCTTCCTCTACGTCTTTATCATGGTACCGCTGCGCCTCGCCTTCGCCCTGTTCGTAGCCACCCTGCTGAACAAAAAGCACATGGGCATGGCTTTCTACCGGGTGCTGTACTACATTCCCTCCATCGTGGGCGGCTCCATCGCCGTCTCCGTGGTGTGGAAGCAGGTGTTCGGCAACAAGGGCGTGTTCATGAGCCTGCTGTCCGCTCTGGGCATTGAGCAGAAGTATTCCCTGCTGGGCAACCCCAAGACCGCCCTGCTGGTCATCGTGCTGATGGGTGTGTGGCAGTTCGGCTCCTGTATGCTGGTGTTCCTCTCCGGTCTGAAGCAGATCCCCATCTCTCTGTACGAGTCCGCTTCGCTGGACGGTGCGTCCAAATTCCAGCAGTTCTGGAAGATCACCATGCCCATGCTGACCCCCACCATCTTCTTCAACCTCATCCAGCAGATCATCACCGGCTTCCGGGTCTTTACCGAAAGCTACGTCATCACCAACGGCGGCCCCATGAACAGCACCCTGACTTATGTGCTGTACTTGTACCGCTCGGCATTTGCAAACTTCCACATGGGCTACTCCTGTGCACTGGCATGGATCCTGGTCGCCCTTATCGGCATTATGACCGCCATCCTGTTCAAGAGCCAGAAGAGCTGGGTCCACTACGAAGGTTAAGGAGGAGTAAAAATGGTCGGTCAAAAAAGTTCCAAAGTACAATCGGTATTCTTCCATATTTTCTCCTGCCTGCTGGGCTTCATCATGGTGTATCCGCTGCTGTGGCTGCTGATGAGCTCCTTCAAGTCCAACGACACCATGTTCCACAACGCATGGTCCCTCATCCCGGAAAAGTGGGATGCGCTCATGAACTACTCCTCCGGCTGGGAGGGCATTGCAGGCATCCCGTTCTGGCGGTTTACCCTGAACAGCGTCATCGTCACGGTGGTGTCGGTGGTGGGCACCATCTTCTGCTCCCTGTTGGCAGCCTACGCGGTCTCCCGCCTGAAATTCCGGGGTGCAAACTTCTGGTTCGGCTGCATCGTCATGACCATGATGATCCCTTCTCAGGTCATGGTGGTGCCCCAGTACATCATCCTGAAAAAGCTGGGCCTCTCGGATACGCTGGTATCTATGACCCTGCCGTGGGTGTTCGGCTACGGTTTCTTCATCTTCCTGATCGCCCAGTATATGCGCGGCATCCCCCGGGATCTGGACGAAGCCGCCATGCTGGACGGCTGCTCCAAGCCCGGCATCCTGTTCAAGATCATGATCCCCATCGTGAAGCCTGCCATCGTCACGGCAGCCATCTTTGCCTTCTACTGGATCTGGCAGGACTTCTTCCAGCCGCTGATCTTCGTGTCCAGCCCCAAGAACTACACCATCCCGCTGGCACTGAAGCTCTACACCGACCCCAACAGCTACAACAACTACGGCGGTCTGTTCGCCATGTCGGTGCTGTCGCTGCTGCCGGTCATCATCGTGTTCATCGCGTTCCAGAAGTATATCGTCGAAGGCATCGCCACCGACGGTATCAAGGGTTAAATCAAACTTTATCAAGGCACTGTGCGGCGCGTACAGTGCCTTTTTTCAAAAGAGAGGTACTCTTATGATTCTCAACCGCAACAGCCAGATCGTTTCCTGCGAAGAAACAAAGCCCATCCAATACGCCGTCTCTGCCCTGTACCGGGATATGAAAGCCGTGCTCACCGAAACGGATGCTCCCGGCGATGCCATCTGCCTTGCCAAAGACAGCGACCTTTTGCCGGAATGCTTCTGCCTGCAAGTGCAGAACAATGAACTTCTGCTCACCGCCGCCGACACGCTGGGCTTTGTGTACGGCCTTTTCGAGGTCAGCAGGCGCTTTCTGGGCGTGCAGCCCTTCTGGTTCTGGAACGACCAGAAGTTTATCAAAACGGACAGCGTGACCGTGCCGCAGAACTTCACCTATGAGAGCAAACCGGCACGGGTACGGTATCGCGGCTGGTTCGTCAATGACGAAACGCTTATCTCCCACTGGAAGGTGGAGCGCCGCAGCGAGATGCCCTTTGTGATGGTGTTTGAAACGCTGCTGCGTCTGGGCGGCAATCTGGTCATTCCCGGTACGGGCGAAAACGGCCACCGCTACCACGACCTTGCCGCTGATATGGGGCTGATCATCACCCACCACCACGCCGAGCCGCTGGCTGCCAAAATGTTCGTGCAGGCATACCCGGAGCTGGAGCCAAAGTTCAGCCTGTACCCGGAAAAGTTCCGTGCCCTGTGGCAGGATGCCATCGACCGGCAGAAGACCACCCCCACAGTATGGAACATCGGCTTCCGCGGGCAGGGCGACAAGCCCTTCTGGGAGGATGACCCGCAGTATGATACCCCCGAAAAGCGCGGCGCGCTCATTTCCCGCCTGATCCGGGAACAGTACGATCTGGTCAAGCAGAACGACCCCGCCGCCATCTGTTGCACGAACCTTTACGGCGAGACCATGGAACTGTACCAGCAGGGCTGCCTTGACCTGCCGGAGGACGTAATAAAGATCTGGGCAGACAACGGTTTTGGCAAAATGGTCAGCCGCCGCCAAGGCAACGCGAACCCCCGCGTGACTGCCCTGCCGCCGCAGGGCGACACCGGCGCACACGGCCTGTACTACCACGCATCTTTCTATGATTTGCAGGCCGCCAGCCACATCACCATGCTGCCCAACAGTGCCGAGTTCGTCTGCGAGGAGCTGACGAACGCCCTGGCCCACGGCGTGGACGATTACTGGCTCATCAACTGCTCCAACGTCAAGCCCCACGCCTACCTGCTGGACTACATTGCCCAGCTGTGGCAGACCGGCAGCTGTGACCCCGAAGGTCACCGCATTGCCTATGCGCAAGCATACTACGGCAAGCCCAATGGCCTTGCGGTGGCAAAGTGCCTTGCGGGCTACGCCGACCACGCTGTGCTCTACGGCGAACACCCGGACGACCACGCCGGTGACCAGTTCTACAACCATGTACCCCGGATGCTCATGACCCAGTTCATTCGGGACCGCGCCCTGCCCTGCGAGGACTTGCAATGGCTGTGCGACCGCCCCGCCCTGAGCGGGCAGGCGGCCTGGTGCGGCGAAAAGTTCCGGGAGGCAGAAAAGAGTTACGCGCAGTATCTGCGCCAGTGCGAAGCCACCGCCGCCGCCATGACCGGCGCGGCGCGAGTGCTGTTTCAGGACACCTTGCTGCTGCAGGCGCAGCTGTATGCCCTTTGGGCGCAGGGCAGTGCAGCGGTGTGTGCTGCGCTGGAAGCCGGGTTTGTAGGCGACTGGCGGCACTGTTTCTATCAGGCAGGGCGGGCAAAAAATGCCTATACTGCCGCAAATGCTGCAATGCGCAGCCGTGAACACGGAAAATGGATTGACTTTTACGCCAACGAGTGTCAAACTGATGTTAAACAGTCCGCACAGGTGTGCGGCTATCTGATGAGCTTTGCCCGCACCTTGGGCGAAGGCCCGCACTACTATGCGTGGATGCGGGAGTTCGGCGACTGCGAGGCAGACCGCCGCATCATGCTGATTTTGAACACGGACAACCACCCGGATGACGACACGCTCTGGCGGCTGATGGAGCAGCGCTGGGGCGAGTAAGGAGAGCCTATGTTCCGCCGCTGTAAACGCAGATTTCTTGATTTACCTCTGGCACAGAAATTTGTGGGCATTTTTGTGGTGCTCACCCTGCTTAGCGGTGCGCTGATGATCGGTGCGCTGCATCTGGGGCTTTCGGTGTTTGAGGAAAAGTTCTACGAGAAGTCCTTACAGGAGCTGGACTTTTTTGTGCAGCGGGTGGACGATGACATTCAGGATATCGATACCCTGACCCGTAGCATCGCGGTGGACTCCAACATTCAGGAGCAGCTGAACGCCTTGGCGCTGGCAGACCCGCAGACCGCCAATTACTACTATCTGCTCACCGGTGTGCGCCCGCTGCTGCTGGAAAAGATCTATCAGGACCGGCAGATCAACAGCCTGCAATACACCGACCTGAACGGGCACACCCTGACCATCGGGCAGGATGTGCCCGACCCCGGTGCCAGGCGGCAGACCGCGCTGGAAATGGCACTGAACGCCACCCCCGGCGGCTTTGTGATACAGACCTCTGACAGTGCAGATTTCCCGTACATCCTGTGCGGGCGGCGCATCCTGCGCAGTCAGGACATGAGCCTGAAAAAGCTGGGCACCATCGTGGTGGCGCTGGATGTGGGCAAGCTGCTGGACAACGAGATCCACAGCCTTTCCAGCCGACCCTCGGAGCTGTATCTCTATAACGGCACCCAGCTGATCTACCACAGCGGCGCGGGCAAAGCCGCCGTCCTGCCGCCGGAAGAGAGCGCCCACGGCTACCAGATCAGCACCATCGGCGGGAACAAATACTACATCTGCTGGCTGACAAGCCCGCTCACCGGGCTGCGGCTGTGCAGCGTGTTCGACTACCACCAGATCTACGGTCAGATCAACACCGCCCGCAACGCCCTGATTTTTGGCGAGTGTGCCATCCTGTTACTGTTTGCATGGGTACTGCTGCACATGGCACGTCTGGTCACAAAGCCCATCCATACCCTGAGCGAAGCCATGCAGACCGTGGATCAGCAGGAGGGCAATTTTGCCGCCGCCCGCGCCCTGCTGCCCGCCGACCCGGCAGCGGATGAGATCGGCACCCTGACGCGGGAATTTGATTCCATGCTGGGCAAGATCGACACCCTGATCCACGAAAACTACGAAAAGCAGCTGCTTTTGCAGGAGACCCGCTACAAAATGCTGCAAGCGCAGATCAACCCGCATTTCCTCTACAACACGTTGGGAACACTGAACTGGCTTGTGAAAGCTGGAAATCGGGAGGATGCCTGCAGGATGATCGTCAGTCTGGGCGACATCCTGCGCGCCGCCCTCAGCCCGCGCCAGAACTCCACCGCCGCCGCCGATGTGCATCTGGCGGAAAGCTATATCGCCATCCAGCAGCTGCGCTACCGCAGCCGGGCAGAGTTCGCCCTGACTGCCTCCGGGGAGCTGGAACAATGGTACTTGCCTCACTTCACCCTGCAGCCGCTGGTGGAAAACGCCATCCACTACGGCGTAGAGGACAGCGATGAAGTGTGCCGCATCACCGTATCGGCGCAGGCAGAGGGCGACACCCTGACCTTGCGGGTGCACAACACCGGCACCCCCATCGACCCCGCGCGGCTTTCTGAGATCCGCACCTTTACCGTAAAGCCGCAAGGCCACGGCATCGGGCTGAAAAATATCTACGAGCGGCTCTCCATGCTGTACGAGAACTTCGTGTTTGATTTTGACAGCGATGAAACCGGCACCACCGTGCGCATCGTGCTGCAGCAGAGCGATTTGAAAGCGCAAAATTTACCTTCGGACGCATAAAATATCTGTATTTTTCAAAAAAGAGAACGGAAACTTCCGTTCTCTTTTTTGCGTTATGTGGTATCCTATACACAGAAAAATGAACGGAGGATACCGCTATGACGAATCAGATCACATTGGACGTTGCCAAAATTGCCATGACAGCAGTGGAGACCGTGCTGCGGAAAACTTCGCCCGGTGCAGAGGACTATCCACAGCTTGTCGCACAATACATAGATGCCGTCAGTGCTTACCGGCAGGCTGTTGCAGGTATAGAAAACACCATGAAACCGCATACCGGTACGGCTGCATAAAGCAGAACCTTCTTCCATACAAAAGCCGCGCAGTCTTCCATTCAGACAAAACAGTAAGACTTCTGACACTTTACCGCAATAAAATTCGCAAAACCATCTTGACGTATTCCACATACCGTGGTATTTTTCTTGTAAATCCCACCGTTCTTGTGGATTGGTTTGAAACCCTCTACAAGATGTGGTCGTGTTCATTTTGAACACAGCCACAGAAAGTGGTTGGTTATCACCGTGAGACCCACCACTTCCGTGAGGAAAAGTCCACGAAAGAGCTTACCGCCCCGCAACACACCCGATTCATTTTGCCGCCGATTCACCCGACAAAATTTTTCGCCTGTCTTGCAGGGTGGTATTTTTCTTTACGGGAGTTGTACCTTGAAAATTTCATAAGCCGTCTGAACGTGATACCGTGCCATGACCTCACACTTTCTGTGAGCGAGCCGGACAACGCCGCTGCACAAACAGGGGCAGGAACTTCGTTCGGAGCAACCGGTGACTCCCATACATGAGCGGAGTCCCTCTACTTATTTTTTGCGTCTTAACAATTCGGAAACAATTACCCGGAAACGATTTTGAGCGCAGCGGTAGAGGGCAAGAACCGTCCCGTGGCC
>UMCB01004860.1_pt1 | contig 17402 bp, 18 predicted proteins | sample 1964151 | NCBI WGS metagenome assembly UMCB01 (sample SAMEA4835960, study PRJEB28245) | human gut metagenome | biome: gut microbiome; material: fecal sample | place: Denmark | collected 2008
GATCGTAGGAATCATTTTTTTCGCACTGTTTGGATACAAATTCCTGCCGGATAAAGTGGACACAAGCGGTGAGGGAATCTTTGATGAGACAAAAGATTTCAGCAATGTTCCAAAGTGGAAACAGACCCTTTCACTGATCATCCTGTTATTAACACTTCTGGGAATGATTTTTGAAGATCAGATTGGTATTAAGTTATGTGTCATAGGATGTGTAGGAGCACTTGCACTGATCGTTACAGGCGTTATCAGTGAGAAAGACGCACTCCTTTCCATCGACTTGAAGACGATCTTCTTATTCGGAGGTACGCTTTCCCTTGCGTCTGCACTGGAAGCAACCGGTGCCGGAGAACTGATCGCAGATAAAGTAATCGGAATGCTGGGAGATAACCCTTCACCATACATATTAACATTTGTAATCTTCATGCTCTGCTGTATCATGACAAACTTTATGTCAAACACAGCAACGACAGCACTGATGGCTCCGATCGGAGTATCCATCGCACAGGGCATGGGTGCAGATCCAAGTGCCGTACTGATGGCATGTGTAATCGGAGGCTCCTGTGCATTTGCAACACCAATCGGAATGCCGGCCAACACCATGGTAGTAACGGCAGGAGGATATACGTTCAAGGATTATGCGAAAGCAGGTATTCCTATGATCGTAGTAGCAACTATTGTAAGTATGATCTTGCTTCCAATCTTCTATCCATTCTTCCCATAAACATAAGGAAGTATTTGACCTCTAATCTCCATAAAAATGGAAGATGAAAGCAGACATACATCCTATGACAGTTTGTGATAAAAGTTTTCGCTGTCTTTCATCACAATACTGTTGTGGGAATATAGATAGGAACTAAAAATTTTTAATAGAATTTCAAGGAGGATATGAAAATGTCTAAAGAACAACAGGTAACACAACTTACAGATAATATGGCAAAATTTATTGCACATATCGCAAAGAAACTGCCAGATGATGTCATTGAAAAATTAACAGAGCTGCGTGAGAAAGAAGACAGCCCGCTTTCAAAGGTAATTTATGACACCATGTTCAAGAACCAGGAACTTGCTGTAAAACTGAACAGACCAAGCTGTCAGGATACAGGTGTATTACAGTTCTGGGTAAAATGTGGAACAAAATTCCCACTTATCGACGAACTGGAAGGACTTCTGAAAGACGCTGTTGTGAAAGCAACATTTGAAGCACCTCTCCGTCACAACAGTGTAGAGACATTTGATGAATACAACACAGGAAAGAACGTAGGAAAAGGAACACCGACTGTATTCTGGGATATCGTTCCAAACTCAGACAAATGTGAGATCTATACATACATGGCAGGGGGCGGATGTACTCTTCCTGGAAAAGCTATGGTTCTGATGCCGGGTGAAGGATACGAAGGAGTTACAAAGTTCGTTATGGACGTTATGACAACATACGGATTGAATGCCTGCCCTCCGCTTCTCGTTGGCGTAGGTGTGGCAACATCTGTTGAGACGGCAGCACTTCTTTCTAAGAAAGCACTGATGCGTCCGATCGGATCACACAATGAGAACGAAAGAGCAGCTAAGATGGAGACTCTTCTCGAAGACGGAATCAATGCAATCGGCCTTGGACCACAGGGTATGGGCGGAAAATATTCTGTAATGGGCGTTAATATCGAGAACACAGCACGTCATCCGTCTACAATCGGTGTAGCTGTTAACGTAGGATGCTGGAGCCACAGAAGAGGACATATTGTATTTGATAAGGACCTGAACTACACAATTACAACACATACGGGGGTAGAATTATAATGGTAGAAGTAAAGAACGGTAAAAAAATCTTAACAACACCTGTTTCAGCAGAAGACTTAAAAGATATCAAGATCGGTGACATCGTATATCTGAACGGAAGCATGACAACATGTCGTGACGTTGCACACCGCCGTCTGGTAGAAGAAGGAAGAGAACTTCCTGTAGATGTAAGAAACAACGCAATCTTTCATGCAGGACCGATCATCCGTCCACTGGAAAATGACAAATTCGAAATGGTATCTGTAGGACCGACAACAAGTATGAGAATGGAAAAATTCGAGTACGAATTCGTAAAAGAGACTGGTGTACGTGTGATCATCGGTAAAGGTGGTATGAAAGAAAATACAGAGCGTGCATGTAAAGAATTCGGAGCAATCCACTGCGTATTCCCAGCTGGTAACGCTGTTGTAGCTGCTACAGAAGTAGAAGAAATCGTAAGAGCTGAGTGGAGAGATCTTGGTATGCCGGAGACACTCTGGAACTGCCGCGTAAAAGAATTCGGACCATTGATCGTTTCTATCGATGCAAACGGAGACAACCTCTTTGAAGAAAGAAAGGTTGAATACAATAAGAAGAAAGATGCTGCTACAGAAGAGATCTGTAAGCATGTAAGTTTTATTAAATAAACTGAGATAATAATAAAAATAAATTCTTGAGAATCCATTTATATACTAATGTAAGTTATGCGATTCCCCCGGGCTTTTCCTCCTAAAGTGCCCGGGGGCTTTTTTGTGCTTTTTGCACCTGTTCAAACGAAATGGCTGTTTTAGAAAAAATTATGTGGTATAATGCTCAAAGTTGAATTGATTTTGTATAAAAACTGGAGGAAGAATCAATGTTATATACAATTCCGGATTATTATCATGAATTTTCCTGTATTGCAGGAGAATGTGAAGATACCTGCTGTGCCGGCTGGCAGATCGTAGCAGATGAGGCGGCACTGAAAAAATACAAAAAAGTAACCGGATCTTTCAGAAAAAGATTAAGACGGTCCATTAACTGGAAAGAGGGAACATTTAAGCAGGACAAGAATAAGCGATGTGCCTTTTTAAATGATGAGAATCTCTGTGATATGTATACTGCGCTCGGAGAGAAAAGCCTGTGCCGGACCTGCAAGATGTATCCGAGACACGTAGAAGAATTCGAAGATGTCCGGGAGATGACGCTGTCTGTATCCTGTCCGGAGGTAGCAAGAATTCTGCTTGGTAAAAAGGAACCGGTGCGTTTTCTGACTTATGAAAGTAACAAGGAAGAAGAATATGATGATTTTGACCCGTTTCTGTATTCAAAACTGGTAGATGCAAGAAAAGTGATGATCGATATTCTTCAGGACAGAGATAAGAAGCTGGATTTGCGTGTGGGGCTGGTATTGGCAATTGCACATGACTTGCAGGTGCGGATCAAGAGAGAAGATATCTTTTCAATTGATGATGTATTTGAAAAATACCAGACAGAGAAGGCAGTACAGTTTGTAGAAGCAAAATTATCAGAAGATGAGAACTATGCATTTATTAAGAAAATGTTCCGGAATCAGTATCTGATGGAACGCTTAAGGGATGACTGGGAACCGCATCTTCTTGAGGCAGAAAGTTTACTCTACGGAGATATTGGTTGCAGCGACAGTGAAGAACAATGTACAAAGTACAAAGAACAGTATGCAAAGAACAAACGAGAATTTCACGAATGGCTGAATACATATATGCCAGATTATGAGATCCAGTATGAGCAGTTACTGGTGTACTTTATCAGCACTTATTTCTGTGGTGCAGTGTATGACGGGGAAGCTTATGTAAAGGTACAGATGGCGGTTGTCAGTGTACTTTTGATCCACGAACTTCTGCTGGCACAGTGGCTGAAGAATGAGAAGACACTGGAGATGGAGGATGTGATAGATACCGTATATCGTTATTCCAGAGAACTTGAGCATTCCGATCCGAATCTGAACCTGATGGAAAAGCTTATGAGGAGAGATCTGTTATCCTGGTTTAAGAAAGAAAATGACAGTGATAAGGAGATGGACAGGCATTAAAATTGAAACTACAGTTGCAAAATACCATACAGGTATGTTATAACTTTTAGAAGGGAATGAAGTTCTCCCTTAGTGATCATACTAGAACCGCTTATAAAGCTGATGACTTCTGCGAATAATGACGCAGAAAGTCTCAGCTTTTTCTGCGTTTATAGATCGCTATGCGGTTGAAAGAAACTGCCAGTGGCAGATTCTGTAGATAAGGAGGAATATAAAATGTTACTAAGCGTTGCGCTGATTCTGCTCTGTGGTATGGGGATGAGCTGGATCTGTAAAAAATTAAAACTGCCGGGGCTTCTGGGAATGCTTCTCACCGGTATCGTTCTGGGGCCGTATGTGCTGAATCTTCTGGATGAAAATCTGTTAAATATTTCATCGGAACTCAGGAAGATGGCCCTGATCATTATCCTGATGCGGGCAGGACTGGGACTTGATGTGTCCGGACTTAAGAAGATTGGGCGTCCGGCGGTAATGATGTGCTTTGTACCGGCAACTTTTGAGCTGTTGGGAATGTTAGTGCTGGCACCAAGGTTACTGGGACTTTCTGTGCTGGAAGCGGCAATATTAGGATCTGTACTTGCGGCGGTTTCACCGGCGGTTGTCGTGCCGCGTATGGTAAGATTGATGGAAGAAGGCTATGGAACGGAAAAAGGAATCCCACAGTTGATTCTTGCGGGCGCTTCGGTAGATGATGTATATGTCATCGTATTATTTACGACCTTTTCAGGGATTATGCAGGGAAAAAGCGTATCGGTTATGAGTTTCCTGAATATTCCGATATCTATTATCCTGGGAATGATCATTGGATTACTTGCCGGATGGCTTCTTGCACGGTATTTTGAGAAAGTACATATCCGGGATACCGTAAAGGTATTAATCTTACTCAGTATTTCATTTTTACTGGTAGTGGCAGAAGATCATATGACAACTGCAATTACGTTCTCGGCGTTAATTGCAGTGATGTTTCTGGGAGTGGGCTTACAGAAATACAGGGAAGTGGCTGCAAAAAGGATTGCAGTAAAATGTGGAAAGATGTGGGTGGCAGCAGAGGTATTCTTATTCGTACTGGTCGGTGCGACTGTAAATATCGGATATTTGTCTCATGTAGGACTCAAGGCAGTCGTTTTAATCTGTGGCGCAGTGATCTTCCGAATGGCAGGGGTCTTTGTATGTCTGCTTGGAACGGATATGAATGGAAAAGAAAAGTTATTTACGATGACGGCATACACACCGAAAGCAACCGTACAGGCTGCAATCGGAGGAATTCCTCTGGCGCTTGGATTTGCCTGTGGCGATGTGGTTCTGACGGTAGCAGTGCTTGCAATTGTACTGACTGCACCGCTTGGAGCATTTGCGATTGATAGCAGTTACAAAAAATTTCTGGCAAAAACTAAGTGATTCCATTGCAATGTATTCTCAGTATAAAATAAAGTAGATCCAATATCTGATTGACAAATGGCAGTTCTGTGATATTATTAACCGAATATAACCAGGATGAATTTCATCTCCTGCATGCACAGACGGTAGAGAATACGATGCGTTATTTTGCAAGAGAGCTCGGGTTTGCGGATGAGGAAGATTTCTGGGGAATCGTAGGACTTTTACACGATCTGGATTTTGAAAAATATCCGAAAGAACACTGTATCAAATCGCAGGAGATCATGAAAGAACGGGGAATCGATGAGAAGATCATCCATGCAACGGCGAGTTACGGATATGCTTGGATGGACACTGGAAGATCTGATTCAGAGAACAATTGATGCTTTAAAGACATTCCAGGATTAAAAAAGGCGAAAAAGGATAACGGACGAATGGTTCGGAGGATTGGCATTTGTCAAAAAATGTGATATCATAGTAATTAAGTAGGAGATGAACCGGGAGAAGAGACCCGGATGAAAGGTGAAGTACTATGAAGATATCAACAAAGGGCAGATATGCACTGAGAATTATGATTGATCTGGCAGAGAATGCAAATGGGGAATATATTCGTCTGAAAGACATATCGGCAAGACAGGGAATTACATTAAAATATATGGAACAGATTATGCCGATGCTGACAAAGGCCGGATATGTAAGAAGTTATCGTGGCAATAACGGTGGTTATATGCTGGCGAAAGAGCCGGAAGAATATACAGCCGGAGATATTATCCGTACAACGGAAGGAAGCCTTGCGCCGATTGCGTGTCTGGATGACGTGCCGAATCGCTGCGAGAGACAGGATCAGTGTTCCACACTTGAGTTCTGGGAAGGACTTAAGAAAGTAATCGACCAGTATGTGGATAGTGTGACACTTGCAGATTTGGTAAATAATCATGAAGAGAAGTGCGGTAAGCTGGATCTGTAAATGTAAATGAATAAAAAACAAGAAAATGTACAGCAGGCAAAAGTCTGCTGTATTTTTTACGCGAAACTGGCATGTACAAAAACATGAAAACTGGCTGTTTTAAAAATACCAGATGAGCGTATGATAAGACTCAAAGAAAATTCACAGAAAACAGATAGGAAAGGTACAGGAATTATGAAAGAGAACAGATATGAATTAAATAAGCAGCTGGCACAGATGTTAAAAGGCGGAGTTATCATGGATGTAACAACTCCGGAGCAGGCAAAGATCGCAGAAGAAGCAGGTGCATGTGCAGTCATGGCACTGGAAAGAATCCCGGCAGATATCCGTGCAGTAGGCGGCGTATCCCGCATGAGCGATCCGAAGATGATCCGCGGCATTCAGGAAGCGGTATCCATTCCGGTTATGGCAAAATGCAGAATCGGACATTTTGTAGAAGCGCAGATCCTGGAAGCAATCGAGATTGATTATATCGATGAAAGCGAAGTACTTTCACCGGCCGATGACATTTACCACATTAATAAAAAAGAGTTCAAAGTACCATTTGTATGTGGTGCAAGAGATCTCGGCGAGGCACTCCGCCGTATCGCAGAGGGTGCATCCATGATCCGTACAAAAGGCGAGCCGGGAACCGGAGATGTTGTACAGGCAGTACGTCATATGAGAGCCGTGAATGCGGAGATCCGCCGCATCCAGAACTTAAGAGCAGATGAATTATTCGAAGCAGCAAAACAGTTACAGGTTCCGGTTGATCTTGTGGAATATGTTCATGAAAATGGAAAGCTTCCGGTCGTAAATTTTGCTGCAGGCGGAGTTGCGACACCTGCAGATGCGGCACTGATGATGCAGCTTGGAGCAGAAGGTGTATTTGTAGGTTCCGGAATCTTCAAGTCAGGTAATCCAGCAAAACGTGCGGCTTCTATTGTGAAAGCAGTTACGAACTACACAGATGCAAAACTGATCGCTGAACTTTCAACAGATCTTGGCGAAGCAATGGTAGGAATCAATGAACAGGAAATTGAATTATTAATGGCAGAAAGAGGAAAGTAAAATGACGATTGCAATCTTGGCAATGCAGGGAGCATTCCTAGAACATGGACAGATGCTGGATCGCCTGGGCGTGGAACATTTTGAAATCCGAAAAAAAGAAGATCTGAACCGTCACTTTGACGGACTGATCCTTCCGGGCGGAGAAAGTACCGTTATGAGAAAGCTTCTGATCGAGCTGGACATTTACGATATATTAAAAGAGAAGATTGAAGACGGACTTCCGGTATTCGGAACCTGTGCCGGATTGATTCTTTTGGCAGATCAGGTAGAAGATGGTGTTCCATGTTTCGGCACAATGAACATTTTGGCAAAGCGGAATGCATATGGAAGACAGCTTGGAAGCTTTTATACAGAAGATGAGATGAAAGAAATTGGAAAGATTCCAATGACATTCATCCGTGCACCGTATATTGACGATGTCTACGGAGAGGCAGAGATACTTGCCGTAGTAGATGGAAAAGTTGTGGCCGCAAGACAGGGCAGCCAGCTTGCAACTGCGTTTCATCCGGAACTGAATGATGATACAAGTGTGCATGCATATTTTGTAGAAATGATAAAAGGAAGCAAGGCACAGGCTGTATAGAAACGTCATTTATAATATGAAGACGGAACGACATTTTATGTAATAGGATAGCACCGTGTTTTTGAAAAGGAGAACAAAGCCCTGAATGATATCATTTTCAGAGAAGTGAATAACGGAGTGTATGAAGCGGGATTTGCCAGAAGTCAGGAAGCATATGAAGAAGCTTATCATACCGTATTCAACCGTCTGGACTGGCTGGAGGAAAGAATGGCAGACAGAAGATATCTGTTTGGAGATAAGATTACGGAATCCGATGTCAGATTATATGTAACACTGGCAAGATTCGATGTGGCTTATCACAATATCTTCCGCGTGAATAAGAAGCGTCTGAGAGATTATGATAATCTGTGGGCTTATGCAAGAGACCTGTATCAGACACCGGGATTCGGGAATACGACAGACTTTGCAGCAATCAAAAAGCATTATCATATTGACTGCAACCCGGGAAATATCCATCAGATCATTGCCAAAGGTCCGGATGAAGAAGCATGGCTGCTTCCACATGGGAGAGAGAAGCTTTCAGAAAAATAAAATATAAGAGATTAGAAAAAAAAGCTGTCAGGTTATGAAGGTATGCTAACCAGACAGCTTTTGTGATATAAAAGTGTACATGGGAAGATACCGGGATGTATAATATTTTAGAGAAAGTATTTTTCGGAGATACACTAGTATTAAAATTTCGGAACATCCAGTTTTGGAATGATTTAATAATCGGAGGAGTGAAATATATGTATGAGCAGGATTATATAATAAGAATGAATAATGAAGTTATAAGAACAATGGTGAAGTTATTATTAAACAAGGATACAGGTGTACCTGTAAATATTTCAGAGGGAACAATTAAAAGCGAAAACAAAAAAATGTTAGAAGCTGCAAACGGACAAAGTGGTATAGATAACATTAAGAAGGTGGAAGAGGAGATATTAACGCTTGTAGATGCGGATAAAGAAGGAGCTTTAGAAAAAGCGCTTGTATTCTATGGATATCTAAATGAACTGACGGAAGATGCATTATTGTCGAAGAATTATAGTCACGAAAAAATTAAAAAAGGACTGAAGATTATTGCAGAGCGTTATGGAATATTAAATGTTATTGATTTGATATACAGATAAAGCTTTTATAGAAGTAAAAGTAGAATGGTTGTTGAATATTGCAAGGATAATTTTTAGTTGCTTTTGGGGGACTTGAATAATATAAATATATTGATTTATAATATAGGTATTGTTCACATGTTGTCCAAACAGTAAGATAATATAGTCTGCAGAAATATAAACTTAGAAAATTAAGAGGTAAATATGCAACAGATAATCTACAATGGAATAACGATTATATGCGCAGTATATTTGGCATTTGTTTATGTGGCTTACTTAAATATCACATTAGATAAAAGCAATAAAAAGAGAAAACCATTATGGCTGTGTGGAATCATATTGGCTGTTATTTATTACTTTAGTAGTTGGGGAGTTATTTCAGCATTTAAATTATTATACATGCCATTTGTTTATTTCATATTGTGTAATATTTTTTTTAATGGAACGAAAAAGACTATGATAGTAGCCAGTTTATTTTTTTATATATTGAATTATGGATTGCAACTGGCTCTGGCTATGTTAATGTTAATGAAAGAAATTCCTGAAAATATCATGGATTATGTTAGTGTCGGTATTATGATACTCAGATGTGTTTTGCTGACATGTATTATAATCCTGTTAAAAAGATATATATCAAAGCATGTAGAAGTATTAGATAAAATCTTTTCCAGAATTATCGGATGGATGACTTTGATATGGTTTGTATATATGGGGATAATTGCTGGAATTACGCTTTATGTATCCGGAAGATCAGGCTTTTCAATGAAAGAAGCAATGCTGGGAAGTATCATTCTGTGTTTACTGATATTACTGATTATGCTTGCATTTCTGGCTTTTGTAAAGATTGAAGAATACACAGGGCGGATAAGAATGCAGGAAAGAGAAATGCAAAAAGCTATCTATTCGACGGATTATTATCGGAAACTTGAAAAAGTCAATGATGAAAACCGGAAATACATCCATAATATAGAACATTACATGAAAGCGATAGCCGGACTTGTGAATGAGAATAACAATCGCGAAGTTATCAATATTATAGAAGAAATGGAAAAGCAGGCATTGTATGTTACTAAGGAAATTTTTTGCACGGATAAAATAGTAAACGGTGTAGTAAGCGAAAAGAATGGAGAAGCTAAAAATAAAAATATAGAGTTCAGAGTTAATATAGAGCCAACCGCAGATCTGACTTTTTTGGATGATATCGACAAAATTGGAATTCTCGGTAACCTTTTAGATAATGCGATGGAGGCGGCTGGAAAATGCAGAGATAATAAGAGTGTTGCATTAGATATATATACCTCGAATAACAATCATTTTATCGTATTGAATATTCAAAATACAAGCGAAACAGCACCGCTGAAAAAGGGAACAAGGTTTCTTTCAACCAAAAAAAATCAGGAAAATCATGGAATCGGACTGGAATATGTAAAAAATGTTGTTGCGAAATACCAGGGATTCCTGAATATCAAATATGAAGATGGCGTCTATTATGTAAGAGTTATTATTCCCAAATACAAGAGATAAAAGGAGCAGACAGTGTATAAAATAGCAATTTGTGATGATAATTTGTTCTTTATAAAACAATTAAGAACTATGTTGAAGGAGAAAATCAGATCAGACGACCAGATTGAAATTTATGAATACCATTCTGGGGAACAGTTATTAATGGAAATGGATCATTTCTTCGATGTAATTTTTATGGATGTTGTTCTGCCGAAAAGAGACGGGATGTCAATTGCAGAAGAATTATATAGAATGAATCCATTAATTCTGTTGATTTATTGTTCCGGTACCATACTGCCGACAACGGAGGCATTTCAGGTACAGCCATATAGATATTTGCTAAAGCAGGAAATAAACCAATCCTGGGATCGGAATATAGATGATATATTGCATGAAATGAAATTACGGAATCAAAAAATATTGAAAGTTACATGCGAAAAAGAAGAAAGATGGATTCATAGTGACAATTTGTTATATGTAATGACAGAAGGAAAACATTCAAAAATAACATTTTATGAGAATGAGGAAAAGCAACGGAAAATAAAAACAATTACGGTTAGAGAAAATATCAGGGAAATTGAAGAAAAAATGGATCAGGAAACTTGCTATAGAGTACATAGAAGTGTGATCGTTCAATTTAACTACATTGTTCAGATAAAAAATAATATAATTACAATGGAAGATGGTCAGAAAATACAGATTTCCAGAATGAAAGCAAAGAAATTTCATGAGAAATTTTCTGATTATATGGGTGTGAAATATAGAAGAGAAAAATAAAGGATAAGTAAAAAAGAAACAGTTGCAAGCAGCTGTTTCTTTTTTTTGAGCGGAATTAAAAAGTTACATACATTTTATGTCCACATTGGCGAACGTAAATGGCACAGCCATGTGGTTTCTTCTTAGAATTTACAGGTGTTACTAACCATTTCATTTGTATCACTTCCTTTCGCAATAAAGAATAATACAGTAAGACTTGAAAATGCATGAAACAGATTTAATGGTAAAGATTTAAACGAAATTAGTATGATGAAAGAAAATAAGTGATACAAACGAATAAAATTGTCTATTTATAGTACGTTTAAGAAAATAAAAGAGTTTTTAGGATATTTGTAATGATAATAAAAGAAATGATTGGAATAGGAGGCATTTATTAGAATGAGATTATCAAAATTTAATGAAATAATAAAATGCGGAGATGAATATTTATTATACAATTTATATAGTGGCGCAATTCTGGTTTTAGATGAACATTATAAGGAAAGATATGAGCAGATAAAAAAAGGGAAAAAAGATATAGATAAAGAATTGTTAAGCAATTTGCAAAAAGGGAAAATGTTGACTGATGATAGAAATGAAGTGAGAAAGATTATGGAAGAAAGTGATTTTATCAGAAAAGAAAATAAAACACTAAATCTTACAATTGCTCCAACAATGAAATGTAATTTTAGATGCCCCTATTGTTATGAAAAGGGGGTTGAATATAGAACAATGGATCAACAAGTGATCGATGGAACTATTGATTTTATACAGAGAATGAAGGAAAAATCTGAGAAATTAGAAGTTACATGGTATGGTGGGGAACCATTATTAGCAATGGATATTATAGAAAGAATAAGCGAAAAAGCAATAAAGATTTTCGGAAAAGAAAATTACAATGCAAATATGGTTACTAATGGATATTTATTGACAGGAGAAATTGCAGAGAAATTAGAAAAGTTGCAGATAGAACGGTTGCAGATTACTTTAGATGGAGAACCGGGAATTCATAATAAACGGCGAAAGCTTGCAAAAGATGAAAATACCTTTGAAGTTATAATAAGAAATATTAAAAATATTATAGAATCTGATCGAAATCTTCAATTTATAATAAGAATAAATGTAGATAATGACAATGCAAAATCTATTGGAAAAATTCTCGATTATTTTGAGGAATTAGGATTGAAAGGAAAACTGGATGTATATTTGGCACCGGTAAGAACAATGAATGGGCAATGTAATAATGAAAAGTGTTTTGCAGAAAAAGAATTTGCAGATACAGAGATAAATTTCATAAAAATTGGCTTGGAAAAAGGATATGATTTTTTAGAATTGCCAGAATGTAATCTGGGGATATGTGGAGCAGTTTCACAGAATTGTTATGTGATAAATGCAAAAGGAAATATATTTAAATGTTTAAATGACATTGCAAAAGATGAATGCAAAATAGGAGATGTTTTACATCCTTTGGATTGTGAAAATGAAAAATTTGTAGAATGGATAAGTTATGAAATTCCGGATGAATGTAAAGAATGTAAAATACTTCCAATATGTATGGGAGGGTGTCCGGTATTACGGAGAAAAGAAAAAAAGGCATGTCCGGCTGTAAAGTATAATTATCAGAAGTTATTACAACTGGTAAATGAATGGAGTAAAAAGGAATATGAAAAGTAATGAAATAAAACAATATACACCGCTTTTGATTGAATTATTAAAAAGAGATATAAAAGTAAAATATCGAAAATCGGTATTAGGAGTATTGTGGAGCGTATTGAATCCACTTTTTATGATGATAATATTGTCCGTTGTTTTTTCAACTCTCTTCAAAAATAATGTTGAAAATTACCCGACATATATTTTCAGCGGACAGTTAATTTATAATTTTTTCTCTGAGGCAACAACATCGTCAATGTCTGCGATTGTGGATAATGCGTCGTTGATTAAGAAAATATATGTGCCGAAATATCTGTTTGTTCTTGCGAGGATATGTTCAAGTATGATTAATCTTATGGCGACGCTAAGTGCTTTGTTTTGCGTTATGCTGGTTTTAAGAATTGATCTGAGCTATAGACTTTACGAAGGAGTTGTAGCATTGATTTTATTAACATTATTTTCAACGGGAGTGGGACTGGTATTATCAGCTATCGCAGTTAAGTTTAGAGATATGATGCATTTGTATTCCGTTTTTTTGACTGCGCTTATGTATTTATGTCCGATTATTTATACCATGTCCTTTTTACCGGAACGGGTTCAAAAGATTGTTATGTTGAATCCTCTGACACACTTTTTAATTATTTTCCGTGAATGTGTATTGTATGAAGAAAATATTTCGATAAAAATTCTTGGAGTTGGTGTGTTGGAAACATTTATTATGCTGGGAATAGGAATTTATGTTTTTGGAAAGAGACAGGATAAATTTATTATGGATATATAGCAAATAAGTAGGAGTGAATATGAAAGAGACGGTTGTTGAAGTAAAAGATGTATCAATAAAATTCAATATGTCATCCGAAAAATATGACAGTTTCAAAGAATATATTATAAAGATGATAAAGCAGCAAATTACTTATCATTCCTTCTGGGCATTGAAGAATGTCAGTTTTGAAGTGAAAAAGGGTGATACGCTAGGACTTATAGGACTGAATGGAAGTGGGAAAAGCACGATATTGAAGATCATTGCAGGGATACTGAGGCCGACGCAGGGAACAGTAAAAGTAAAAGGAAAGATTGCGCCGTTAATTGAACTTGGAGCAGGGTTTGATGGTGACCTGACAGGGGAAGAAAATGTTTATTTGAACGGAGCACTACTTGGGTATTCTCAAAGTGAGATGAAGAAAAACTATAGAGATATCGTTGAATTTTCAGAATTAGAAAATTTTATGAATGTTCCAGTAAAAAATTATTCTTCGGGTATGTTATCAAGATTAGCATTTGCTATCGCAACAATTGGAATACCAGATATTTTGATTGTAGATGAGGTACTGTCTGTTGGGGATTTTAGATTCCAGAAAAAATGTGAAGATCGAATAAAGAAAATGCAGGAAAGTGGGACAACGGTTTTATTTGTGTCACACAGTATTGAACAGGTGAAGAAAATCTGTAATAAAATTGTGTGGTTGGATCATGGAAAAGTGAGAATGTATGGAAATACAAGGGAAGTATGTGAAGAATATGAGAAAATATAAAGGAACTATTATCGTGCTTATTGTGTGTATGATATTTGCATATTTATATGCGCATGTTGACAAGAAGGAATACTTTTACAATAGAACAGTAGATGTGGAAAAATATGCAAATACTGGCGTTATATGTGAAAAAAAACTTACGCAGGATGTATATTCTACTGAAAAATCGTTGGATGGAATACAGGTTAAAACACAGAATGTCGGAGACTGCACTAATATAAAAATAAAAATTACAATATTAGACAAAAAGACAAAGCAAAATCTGAGACAAAAGGAAATTTCGGTAAGTGATTTTGAAAACGATAAATTTGCAACGATAAAGTTCAAAAAAATAACAAATTGTAAAAATAGAATGTTGCAGTTGCTTATAGAAGAAATTGGTGCAGATTATGGAAATGGAGTGACCTTTTATCAGGAAAATGGAAATTTGATTGGAAGATTGATTTCTAGAAAAATAGATATGGAAACAATGATAGTAAGCTTTTCATTGTGTTTGTATCTGTATCTTTTCTTTAAATGGTTATATGGAATGTTTAAGTAATAAAGTAAAGGAAAAATAATGATAAAATGGACATATAAGCAGATAAAATTATTTAGATGGAAATATATTTTTTATATAGGATGTATTATTGTATACACTTTGATTAGTTTGTTAACTCCGATTATTGGAAAATATATTATAGATATACTAATTCCAAATAAACAATTGAAAATGTTAGTAGGAATTTCATGTGTGTGGCTTGTAGTAGAATGTTTTAGGAACAGTATAAATATAATATCTGAAAATATTTACAATTTCTTGAAAATTAATTGTTCATATAATATACAACAAAAAATAATAGAAACAATGCAGCATACTCCGTGGAGCTTTCTGGTAAAACAAGATATGTTATATTTAAGTACAAGGATATACAATGATAGTAATATAGTTACTGAATTTGTATTAGGATTAACTGGAAATATATTATCAAAACTATTAATGACAATAGTTGCTATAGGAATATTGATTTACATCGCTGGTGGATTGGGAATATTTCTTTTGGCAGTTATAATTATATATGTATATGTACGATACTTGTATCAGAAAAAATTATATAATGTAATTCAGAAAGATAGAGAAAATCAGGATACATTTTTAGCTGAATTTTTGGCCCAATTTCTAAACATGAAATTTGTTCAACAGTATGAAATAGCCAAAGAACTAATAAGAAAATTGAATGAAAAATTTCAGAAATACGAGAAGAATAGTATTGATGTGCAAAAAACGTATTCGGTATTTGATGGTATTGATGAAATGATATCGTCAATAGGAAGAGTTATTATTTATTTGTTTGGTGGATATTGTATTGTAATGCATAAGATTACGATTGGAGAATTTGTTATAGTTATTGATTATTTCCAAATGATTTTGGGGAGTATCCAAGAGTTTACAGAGTTGGATAAAAAATATAAAGAAAGCAAAGTATCATATGCGAGAATAAAAGAATTATTGAACAAAAAGGAACAAGAAAACGGAATACAATATTGTCCTAAAGTGAATAGCATTGCTTGTGATAGAGTGTTTTATAAAGTTAATAATCAAATGATTATTCAGAATTTCTCGTACAAATTTAAAAGGGGAAATATATATTGTATTTGGGGAGAAAATGGATCTGGTAAAACAACATTGCTGGATATATTATTAGGATTATACAATGATAAAATAGATGGCAAGATTAAATACAATGATATAGATATCAAATATTTGGATATGAGAAAAATGCGAAGAGAACAAATTTCTTTTGTGGAACAGGAACCATATTTGATTCAAGGAAGTATAGAAAACAATGTTTTTTTGACAGAGCATTATAGTAGAAGAAGCTTGAAAAGTGTTATAGAAAAATTGAAGTTTGATGCTATAGATACAATGATGAAGGAAGAAAGAAAAATCATTGATGGTAAAAGTGAATTTTCAGGTGGAGAAAGACAAAAAATTGCATTGGTACGTTTGTTTATTAAAACTGCAGATGTTCTTTTGTTAGACGAGCCTACGTCAGCGTTAGATGTTATGAGTAAAGAAAAGGTTATGGACTATTTGCAAGATATTAAACAAGACAAAATTATCATAATTATTAGCCACGATTGTGAAATTGCGGAGTTATGTGATAAAGTGGTAAAAATATAAGGTTGATTATGCAGTGAAGGGGAACATAGAGTGATAAAAATAGGAATTTGTGATGATGATAAAAACTTCCGGACATTGCTTGCAGAAGCTATCCGAAGAGAAGATAGTGAAAGCTTTATATATGAGTATTCGACAGGCGAAGAATTAATACAAGATGGAGAAAATAATCTGGACTTGCTTTTTTTAGATATTCAATTACCGGGAATTTCCGGGAATAAAGCATCTGAAATAATGAAGAGGAAAAATAAAGATTTAATACTTATATTTATAAGCGGCATATACTTGCCTACACCAGAAAGCTTCTGTGTACAGCCATATAGGTATTTGTTAAAACAGAGTAAACCATCAGAAATTCAAAAAGAACTTAGAACAATACTAAAATATACACAAGAGCGTAAGGGGAAAAAATACTTTATTGCGGAAGATGATGGTATGTATCAGAAAATAGATATAGATGAAATCCTGTATTTTTCAATTATCAGACGAGGATGTGAAATACATATATTGCAGAATGGTACCGGCAAAATATTAAGAACAAGAAAAAGAATCCAGGAAATAGAAGAAGAATTAAAAAGAGAATATTTTTGCAGAATCCATAAAAGTTTTCTTGTAAACCCAAGGTATATTACAGAAGTGAAAAAGTCAGAAATCAAGATGGATAATAATGAAATCTTGTCTGTATCAAAGGCAAGGAGAAAAATATTTGAAGATATGTTCGCTGAATACCTAAGTTACAGGAAGTAGAGAGTGTGTGAAAAACTAAAAAAACATACTTGACAAATATGACATAGTGGTAATATAATAAAGCTAATCCATAAAACCTATCGAAATAATAGGAAATATAAGGATTGGTTTTATTTTAGTTAAGAACGGAAGGGAGCGTGCAGGATAATGACAAAAGAAAAG
>UMCB01044453.1_pt1 | contig 16776 bp, 18 predicted proteins | sample 1964151 | NCBI WGS metagenome assembly UMCB01 (sample SAMEA4835960, study PRJEB28245) | human gut metagenome | biome: gut microbiome; material: fecal sample | place: Denmark | collected 2008
GCATGTAATCCATGGGCTTATCCTTTCTCTTCCGGGCGCGCGGGCCGAGTCGCCGTGCCCGCGCGCCTTACCTTTCGGGTTCACCATCCATGATGGGGCGCGTTTCTAACGAAGCCGTAACGGCCGTTGGGCTCTTTTGGTGCCAGCCCTTCTCGACCCGTACGCATTTGCTTAAAGCAACAACTTTCCCGATCGATGTAATCACCGAATCAAAACGTGTACACCAGCCACCAAAGATGCCGAAAAATGTCGCTTTTGGAGGCTGATGTACACAAATGCAGAATCCAGCGCAGCCCAGAGGCGCCCTCCACATGTCTGGACTCTCTATGGCTGCGCTGGATAGACATCGCTGGAACGGGTATAGTATCGAAAGTTTTGTCGTTAACCAGCGGGGGAGTCCTGTGGGCATCAAAAAGAAGATCAAAAAGGAGCTTATCGGCACTTCCGATTACCCGTCGAATAAGATCTTTACGATCTCCAATTTCATCACCTTTACGCGCCTGATCCTCACCCTGGTATTTCTGTACCTGTTTGTGACGGATAACAACCGTGTCATCGCCATCGTTATCTACGCCGTTGCCGCCTCCACCGACTGGATGGACGGTCAGATCGCCCGCATGACTAAGACGGTCTCGTGGCTCGGCAAGGTCATGGATCCCATTTGCGACCGTGCGCTGCTGTTCACCGGCGTACTTGGACTGGTGGTCCGCGGAGAGCTGCCCATCTGGGTCTGCGTACTCATTATTGGCCGCGACATCTATCTGGGCATCGGCACGCTTATCGTGCGTCATTATCACCGTCGCCCCATCGATGTGGTCTTTCCCGGAAAGATTGCCACGGCGCTGCTCATGACCGGCTTCTCACTCATGCTGCTCGGTTTCCCCGTTATTGACGGCCTGCACCTTTTATCTTCAACCCTTACGGCCTTCCCGGGCCTCAACGGAAGCTCGGTGCCCCTCGGCATCTTCTTTGTGTACGGCGGCGTGATCTTCTCCATGCTCACGGCTGTCATCTACTCCATTAAGGGCGGAGTGGCCATTAAACAGGCTCTCGCGCATCCCGAGGACGAGGACATCGACTTTCTGAACCCTGAAATCGAAGACTGATTCGTTGGGGTATGATTACGTACGGTTCATTATTTGCGGCACGTCCGCGATAAGTTAGGGGTTGTCATGGACAACATGGTTAACAATATGCCTCAGAATGATAAGACTGCTGACGCTACCTGCGTATTCCGCGTGCCTTCAAGCGACGTCACCGTTCCCGACCTCATGGCCAACGTGCGCATCACCGCCCCCGTCCTGTCCATCGTCAAGGGTCCGCAGACTGGTGCCGCCTTTGAGCTCGAGGACGACGTGACCACCATCGGCCGCGATCCCGCGAACGGCATCTTCCTTAATGACATGACCGTTTCGCGCAGCCACGCGCGCATTATTCGCGAGGGCCTCGGCGCTCGCATCGAGGACCTGGGCTCGCTCAATGGTACCTGGGTCGACGGTGCCATTGTCAATGCAGCCCCGCTGCACGACGGTTCTTCCGTTCAGATCGGTACGTTTACGCTCATCTACCACGAGAGCACGCCGGAGCGCATCGAAACCGGTGAGTAGGGCATGGCCGAACGCAACTATCTGAGTATCGGCCAAGTCGTCAACCTACTTCGAGGCGCATACCCCGATCTTTCGAACTCAAAAATTAGATTTCTAGAGGATGAGGGGCTCATTACCCCTCATCGTACGCCTAAGGGATACCGTCAGTACTCTAAGGAGGACGTTGATCGTCTGGAGGTCATCCTGCACTTGCAGAAGACCCGCTACATGCCGCTCAACGTGATTAAGCAGCGCTTGGAAAACGCCACGGACCTGTCAACGCTCGCCTACGAGGTGGGCTTGCTATCCGATGTTCCGCTCAAGACGGAGCCCAAGGAGACTAAGCAAAAGCTGCATCCCATCGAGACCATTCCCGATATGTTGGGCGTCGAAATTTCGTTTATCCGCTCGCTCGCCGAGAACGACCTCATTCGCATCATCAAGAGTCCGCAGAATCGCGAGCTTGTCGATGGTCGCGATTTTCCGATCATCCGCTACTGCTCCGAGCTGTCGCGCTTCCATATCGAGCCGCGCAACCTGCGTCAGTACGTGTCTTCCGCCAACCGCGAGTCCTCGATGTTTGAGCAGGTGCTTGTGAGCATGCTCGGCATGGATACCTCCGATGACGAGCGCGACGCCAAGCTCGAGCGTGCGTTTAAGAAGCTTCACGACCTGACGGAGGGCGTGCACACCGCGCTGCTCAAGAACCGCGTTTTTGAGTCGCTCAACGCCGTGGTCGAGGACGCCGACATCGATGCACTCGATGAGGAAATCACTCGCTCCGAGTCCACCAAGGCCAAAAACGAAGAGATAGCCGCGCCGGCTTCGCACAAGGATTCTCTCGTCAAGCCGCTCAAGGTCGTCCCCCCTTCGCAATCCGGCACCGCCACCGCGGGCAAATAACCGCTGCTGAAATTTCGGGAACCCATTGAAAGGTCATGCAATGTACGACTTCGAATCTCAAATCGTCGACATCCCCGACTATCCCGAGCCCGGAGTCATCTTTAAAGACATCACGCCGCTCTTTGGCAATCCCGAGGCGCTCAAAGCCATGACCGATGCCCTCGCCGAGCACTTTGCCGGCATGGGAATCACCAAGGTCGTGGGTCCCGAGGCTCGCGGCTTTATGGTTGGCGTACCGGTAGCTGTAGCCCTTGGCGCCGGCTTTGTTCCCGCACGTAAACCGGGCAAGCTACCGCGCAAGACTGTGAGCCAGAGCTACGAGCTCGAGTACGGAACGGATTCCATTGAGATCCATGCCGACGCTATCAGCTCTAAAGATACCGTGTTGATTCTGGACGACTTGGTCGCGACGGGCGGAACCGTCGAGGCAACAGGTAAACTGGTGCGAGATATGGGCGCAAAGCTTATCGGTTACGGTTGTATCCTTGAGCTTGCGTTTCTCAACCCGCGCGAGAAGCTCACGCCGTCTGATGACGATGTGGAGCTCTTTAGCCTGGTGACGGTGGACTAGCCGTTACCCTTAGTTACTGGAAAGGAAGCTACATGCGCACAGCAAACACGCACAAAAACATGGCACGCTGCGCTGCTACGGCAACCCTCGCTTGTGTTTTGGGCTTGGGCCTCGCGGCTCCTGCCTACGCCGATACCGCATCCGACCTTGCCGCTGCTCGTACGAAGCTCGAGCAGATCGGTACCCAAACTCAGCAGATTTACGATGAGCTCGCCACGCAGACGCAGGCGCTCGATCAGACTGCCGGCGAGATCACGCAAAAGCAGCAGGAGATCGCCGATGGTCAGGCTAAGCTCTCAACCTATGTCGCCGGCGAGTACAAAACCGGCGGTCTGAGCCTGCTTCAGGTTCTGACGGGTGTCGATGACCTGAGCGATATGCTCAACCGTCTGTTCTACTACGGCAAAGTTTCCGATAAGCAAGCTCAGACCATTCAAGAGGTCAAGGAGCTTAAGCAGCAGCTCACCGATAAGCAGGCCGAGCAGGAGAAGAACGTCGCCGCCACGCAAAAGAAGGTCGACGAGCTTAACGCCCAGCAGGCTGAAGCCCAGAACGTCGTAAACTCCCTGGATTCGCAGCTGCAGGCCGAGCTTGCCGCCGAGGCCGAGGCCAACGCCGCGCTGCAGGCCGGCATCAACGCCAGCACCGCCGAGAAGGCCACGGTGAGCAACGAGACTGCCGGTACGACCGAGAACACCAACAACGGTGGCCAGACCAGCAATAACAACAACCAGGGCGGCAACACTCCGGCTCCTACGCCGGCACCTGCTCCGACGCCGCAGCCCTCCACGCCTGCTCCGGCTCCGACGCCTTCTGCTCCGAGCCAGTCCGTCGACGGCGGTTCTGTTGTCTCGCGTGCATACAGCAAGCTTGGTTGCGCCTATTCCTGGGGCGGAATTGGCCCGAACAGCTTCGACTGCTCTGGTTTTGTAAGCTATTGCCTTACTGGTCGCTATTGCCGCCTGGGCACCACGGGCACCTTTATGGGCTGGACGCGTGTGTCCGATCCGCAGCCCGGTGACGTTGTAGTCAACTCGTACCACACCGGCATTTACATCGGTGGTGGTCAGATGATTCATGCTTCTGACTACAACACGGGTGTTATCATCAGCTCCGTTGCCGCCGGCATGAACAACAACTACATTTTCGTGCGCTACTAAGTATTCAGATAAAGCAAACGGATATGGACCTCGTGGCTTTGAGTCATGGGGTCCATTCTTTTGCCTTTAGTGCAGTCCGCTATCTAGTTTTGAATACTAGATAGCGGCCCAATCGGTCTGCAAGATGGCTATAATTGAATGGGAACGATTAGAAAGGACCCTCTATGAGCTGGGCACTTATCTCCGATTCAAGCTGCAACCTCCGCGATTGGCAACCGACCGCGCCCCATACCACCTTTGCATTTGCGCCCCTCAAAATTCGAGTGGGGGAGCATGAATTCGTCGATGACCTTTCGCTCGATGTTCATGAGCTCAACTGCGCTGTTCAGGCGGAGACGAACGCTTCTTCGAGCGCTTGTCCCAGCGTAGGGGAGTGGGCCGAGCTCTTCAAATTGGCAGACAAGACCATCTGCATGCCGATCTCTGAGGGCGTGTCGGGCAGCTACAACGCGGCAGCCACGGCTCGCGATATGGTTCTTGCCGAGGAGCCCGACCGACAGATTCATCTAGTCAATTCACGCGCAGCTGGCGGCAAAATGGACCTCATTTTCTTGCTGTTCGACCGCTATCTTGCAAGCAATCCGAATGTCTCATTCGAGGATGCTTGCGCATACTTCGATAGCCTTGAACAGAACAGCAAAATCCTCTTCAGTTTGTGCAATTACGAAAACCTCGCCAAAGCCGGACGTATCCCTAAGGCAGCCGGCGTCATTGCCAACAAGCTCAATATCCGTATTTTGGGCACAGCGAGTGAGGCCGGTAAAATCGAACTCGTCGGGCACACGCGTGGCGAAAAGAAGATGCTCAACAAGATCATCGACACTATGGAAGCCGAGGGCTTTACGGGCGGTGAGGTCGTCATAGATCACGTTGAGAACGAAGCTGGAGCCCAGGCGCTCACTGACCGCATAGTCGAGCATTGGCCCGGCTCCAAGACCATCATCATGCCCTGCAACGGCCTGGATTCCTATTACGCCGAGATGCACGGCCTCATCATCGGCTACGGCATGGGCGTAGCTTCGGGCAAATAAAGTCCAACCAAGCAAAAATACGGGCGGGACAAAGCGACAGATGGCTCTTTGTCCCGCCCGTTTTATACGTCGGCTAGCTATTAAACCCGTTGAACTTGAGATAGCTCATCAAGTAAGCCTTCGAAACGAAGGACGATACCGCGCTACGCACAAGCAGCGACTCACGCGTTACCTGATGCGCCGTATCGGGCACGGGAGTCTGCTCGACGGAAAACGCCGCACGAATCGATGCCTCGAGCTGATCGACCACATAATCAAAGGCCGTCGGGGCATCGTAGCTCAAACGCTGAATGTTAAAGAGTGCCTGCACCGCAGCAATAGGTAGCACCTGCTTAAAGATGCAGATAGCGATCAGGCGGGCAATCTGCTCGCGGCCATATTGCTTTTTGACCGGAGCAGGCACTAGGCCGACCTTTACGTAGTTATTGATCATCGATGGCGTAATGATAGGCTGCTCAACGCAAATGGACAGCGGCTCCATCCAAAGCGCAACATACTCAATAACCTGGTCGCGGTAGAGTGTCACATTGGGCAACTGGTCATAGCGCGGCAGACTCAACGTATTGAGTTTGCGCACGATATCGGACTGAATAAATGCATCGGGCAGCACAGTGGGCTGAATATCCTCAGGCTTAATGCTGACCGACGAATCGGACATCGGGATAACGCGTTTGGCGTGGTTCATAAGGATCCTCCGTTCATTAGCTATATTGTATTCTAGGTTATCTAGTTTTGCATACTATATAACCGGAAAGTAAAAGTGGTTGAACAGCACATTGATACACCGTCCAACCACTTTGTTAAAAGACAACAACCTTACATAAGATATATTATCGTACTTATCCGTGGAGAAATGCGTATGCTCTGGTTGCCGCTATGGCTCCATCAGAAACGGCGGTCACAACCTGACGTAAAAGCTTGGAACGGATGTCGCCAGCGGCAAATAGACCTGGCGTGCGGGTCGCCATGGATTCATCAGTCAGAATGCCGCCATCAGGCGCCAGATCGACTAGATGCTCAACAAGCTCGGTATGGGGTTGCGTCCCGGTAAAGACAAAGATACCAAACGAGCCGGGCTCAAATGAATCGGTATGAGTCTCACCGGATGCATTGTCCTTAAAGGTAATCGTCGTTGGCATGGCTTCGCCCGAGAGCTCCACAATACTAGTTTGGTACCTAACTGAAATATTATCTTTTGCAAGAACTTTTTGAACCACACCATCGGGGGCACGGAACTGATCGCGGCGCAAAACGATGGTCACGCTGCTGGCGATTTCTGACAAGAACAGAGCTTCCTCGCATGCCGAATTGCCACCACCGATTACAAAGACCTGTTTGCCACGGAAGAACATGCCGTCACACGTCGCGCAATACGAAACGCCACGACCGCGATACGTATCCTCGCCAGCGAAACCTGCCGGACGCGGCGTGGCACCCATGCAAGCGATAACACTCCTAGCCGTCGTATCACCAACATCGTGATGAACGGTAAACAATTTGGAGCCGGCATCGTAATCGACACCCGTCACCATGCTCCATTCAACCTGAGCCCCTAGGCCTTCTGCATGTTGTTGGAATCGCTCACCGAGTTCAGCGCCGCTCAGTAGCGGAATGCCCGGATAGTTCTCGACCTCATTGGTTGTGGCGATCTGTCCTCCCGACATGCCCTGCTCAATCACGGTCGTCGTTAGGTTGGCGCGCGCCGCGTAAATGGCTGCAGCATAGCCCGCAGGGCCGCCGCCGATAATAGCAACATCGATCGGCTGATGGGTAGTCATGAAGAGACCTCCTGTCGAAAGATTGGCGTTCTTTGCGCTCATACCCAAATTTACGTGAACATGACACTCATGCACTACAATGATAAATCGCGTAACAAAGCTGAAGGGGAGTTATCGATGGATCAAATGCAGACGAGCAATAGCGCTCCCCTGCCCATGCAAGCTACTCCCCAACCGGAGCAAATGACCGTTTCACCTGCACAAAAACCCCTAGTAACCATCGTGCACGCATCGGTTGGATCGGGCCACAAAGCCGCCGCCAACGCGATTGCACAAGCATTTGACCTTATCAGCGGCACCAAGGGAATCCCTGAGGATGTTGAGATCGAAGTCCTGGATATCCTCGATTTTGGACGTATTAGGTTCGATGGTAATAAAACAGCAGCTTCGTTTACCGGCGCCACGCGTCCCATATATGACCTAACCTGGCGATACACGTTTACGGGACATCTGCTCTGGGGCGGAGGCACGGCATGGTCACGTATTATGTTCCCTGCCTTCAACGAATATGTCCGCACCCGCAGGCCCATAGCCGTGGTCGCAACACACATCACGGCGGCCAACGTCGCTGTGGGTGCCCGCGTCATCACGGGTATCGATTATCCCGTCATCTGCGTACCAACAGACTATGAAGTCGAAGGCTTTTGGCCCCACAAGGACACCGATCTGTTCTGCGTAGCCAACGAATTTATGGCCGAGACACTTCGCCCCCGTAAAGTTCCCGAGACCAAAATCCGCATTACAGGCATCCCCATTCGCGCCGGGTTTGATACGGACTACAATCGCGAGGAAGAACTCGAGAAGTTCAATCTCCCCGCTGACAAGACCGTTGTGTTGGTGATGGCCGGTGCCAGTTTGCCTCAACCGTACGTTCGCTTTCGCGCGGAGATGGACCGCACACTCCCCTTCCTGCGCAGCTTCGAGGACATGCACTTTGTCTTTTTGCCGGGCAAGGATGAGGAATACGCCACCCGCCTCAAGACGCTCTTCGACGCCATGAAGCTCGAAAACGTCACGGTTCTGGACTACGTGGACGATATGGCAGCCCTCATGCACGGCTGCGACCTGGCAATCCTCAAATCGGGCGGACTCACCGTCACCGAATGCCTATGCGCGCATCTGCCGATGATCCTGCTGGGCAAATCATATGGTCAAGAAAAGGCCAACACCACCATGCTCACCGGAATGGGCGCCAGCATGCATGTCACCACCGCACGAGAACTCATCGTAACCCTGCGCCATCTGCACGATCATCCCGAATCACTCAAAGCCCTACTCATCAACGGCGAAGTACTACGCCGCCCCCACGCAGCCGAAGATATAGCCATCGCAACCATGGAGCTCGTAGGCAAACCCCAAAAGCGCAAACGAGCCTTCTGCCGCTTCTACTGGGGCGGAAAACCCGCGCATATCCGCTAGCATTGGACTGTCCGCTTACCTGTGGGAGGCCCCTATATATCATCCCATGCTCAATCATTCTCGCTGCGCTGCGAAACTGCGCGTGGGACGATATATAGGGGCCTCCCACAGGTAAGCTGCGTTAACGTACTAGCGGCTATACCAGATTCCCCACCAGTAGAATCTGAAAAGGGGAACCAGAAAATATAAATACAGTAAGTCGATGCGACAAAGGAGGCGTCCCTTTATCGCATCGACTTACTAGAAAAGTAAATAATGTTTCAAGCGAGTAGCCGCCCGCCCGGGGCTTACCTATATCGTTCCACGCGCAGTTTCGCAGCGAGCGAAGCGACGCGAGAATGTTTGAGCATGGAATGATATAGGTAAGCCCCGGGCGGGAGGGATACGAGTACCCCTAGGCGACGCCGCTGGAGCCGAAGCCTCCGTTGCCTCGGTCGGTTTTGTCTAGTTCGTCTACCTCTATGAGGTTGACCGTGGGGACTTCTTGGATGACGAGTTGGGCTATGCGGTCGCCTTTGTTGATTTGGATGTTGTTGGAGGGGTCCAGATTGATGAGGATAACCTTGAGTTCTCCTCGGTAGTGGGCGTCGATGAGGCCCGGCGTGTTAACTATAGACAGGCCCTGCTTGATGGCCAAGCCGCTGCGGGGCTGGACGAAGCCGGCGTAGCCATCGGGCAAGGCGATGGCCAGCCCAGTAGAGACCAGACGACGTTCGAAGGGCTTCAGGACGCAGTCCTCGTTGGAGCGCAAATCCAAGCCGGCATCGGTGGGATGGGCGTATTTGGGAAGCTCGACGGTGGGGTCGAGACGCTTTATGTTGACGGTAATGTTGGACATGGAATCACCTTAGCTTGTCGAGCTCTTGCAGAAACTCATCGACGTCTTTGAAATCGCGGTAGACCGAGGCAAAGCGGATGTAGGCCACCTTGTCGATCTTGGCCAAGCGCTTGAGCACCATGTCACCCAACTCATGGGACGTGACGGCCGTCAGCGTGCGAGAGCGCAGCTCGACCTCGATGTCGTCGATAATCTCATTGAGCTTCTTAGTATCGATATCACGCTTGATGGTGGCGCGCATCAAGCCGACGAGCAGCTTATTGCGATCGAACCGCTGCTTGGTTCCGTCTGACTTAATGACCTCGATTGGGTCTTCGCATCGCTCAAACGTTGTAAAGCGATAGTTACACGAACAACATTCGCGACGGCGCTTAATGGTGTTATTTGACTCCTGCATACGGGAATCAACGACGCGGGTATGTGCCTTGCCACATTTGGGACAGCGCATGGTACCTCCTCTTAAACGATAACAAGGGTACCATGCGCAGCGCGATAATGATTACGAACGAGCAGGAACCTTAAGATGCGCACCGGCGGCGAGCGAACCATGCTCCAGATGATTGACGTTACGGATCATGTCGGAAGTCTCTTGCGTGGAAAGGCCTTCGATAGGATATTCCTCGGCAAGCGACCAAAGAGAATCACCAGGCTGAACGCGAATAGTCTCGTAGGTAACGTTGGAAACGGACTCGGCATACGCAGCGTGACGAGCGCTAAAGACCGACGTAGCGAGGACAACGAAGAGCGTAAGCGCAACGGCAACGGCGACAATCGTCGGAACCTTCAGGGCAACGCGGGCCGGCGCAACTACAGCCTGCTGATTGCGAGCAGACTTTACGGTCAAAGGCTGAAAGCCGGAGCGGCCACCCTGAACAACCGTAAAAGTGGGTTCTGCAGGCGTCTCGAGTTTAAGGGCAAGGTTTCCCTGGACCATATTCGTTGCGTTCATCATGTTCTCCTCTCGCGTGTTTTGCTGAGAACAGTTTTATCAAGCCGCGCGGACAAAAATGTCTAGCGCGAGAACGAATGTTCGGTTATTATTATCTTCGAACAGTTGTTCCTGTCAAGCAAAATTCGAACATTTGTTTGACATGGGTAGAGAGGATGCCCTGATGGCTCGCAAAATTACCAAGCGTCAGCAGCAAATTTACGACTTCATCAAGGAATATCAGCAGGAGAAGGGTTATCCGCCCAGTGTGCGCGAGATGGCATCTGCCGTGGGCCTTTCCTCCCCCAGCACCGTGCACGCCCACTTATCTGCCTTGGAGGCGCGCGGGCTGCTCAAGCGCGATGCCACCAAACCGCGCGCCCTGGAACTCTTTAACGAGGACGGCTCCTCTGTCTCAATTTCTAAATCTGACGAGCCCACCGCACCTCGCGGAACGGTCTCGCTACCGCTCGTTGGTCGCGTCGCGGCTGGGATTCCCATTCTGGCCGAGCAGAATATCGAAGACACTTTTACTATCCCGACCGAAATCGCCACTGATCAGGGTTCCTTTATCCTTGAGGTGCATGGGAGCTCAATGATCAATGTCGGCATCTTCAATGGCGATTACATCATCGTCCGTGAACAAAAGAGTGCCATGAACGGCGAAATCGTCGTGGCCATGATTGATGGTTCAGCGACCGTCAAGACGTTCTACAAGGAGCAGGGACGCGTACGCCTACAGCCTGAGAATGACACCATGGAGCCTATCTATGCAACAAATCCCGTTATTTTGGGCAAAGTCGTCGGCTTGATGCGCCGGTTCTCGTAATGCAAAAACGCATCACCATCTTTGATACCGTCCGCGGGTTTACGATGATTTCAATGGCAGGTTTTCACGCTTGCTACGATCTCGCCTACCTGTACGGTTAGGATATGCCTTGGTTTACCCAGACTGTCTTTCAAGACATCTGGCGCGCCAGCATCAGCTGGGTATTCTTGTTTATCGCGGGTTGGATGTGCACTCTTTCGCGCAACAATATCAAACGTGCCGCCAAATACGCCTTAGCAGCACTCGTCGTCTGGCTGGCAACAACACTTGTCTCAGTCGATGATTCGGTTAATTTTGGCATCATCTACTGCATGGCCGCATGTACCGGCATCGTGGCGTTGACCGATCCCGTCCTTAAAAAGATATCAGCGAGATGGGGCATGTCCCTATGCCTTGTGATGTTCGCCCTCACCTGGAGCATCCCCAAAACAATCTACCCTGTCCCCTACCTGGCGTGGCTGGGATTTCCGAGCCCTGGGTTTGTCTCAGGTGATTACTACCCCATCATCCCGTTTATCTTTATGTATCTTGCAGGATACTTCGCCGCACATATAGCGCAGGGAATCGATAAGACCGTCCCTAGCTGGGCCTACGCCAACTCCCTGCCGGCGCTCGCCAGCCTTGGACGTTATGCACTACCCTTTTATCTGCTGCATCAGCCCATTATACTGGCATTTTGGAGCTCGCCTACTCGGTGCGATAACGCTCGAGCCGCGGTGCGACACGAGCCGGCAGTTTCGCCACAATACGAACGCCATCCTCAAGATATTCCTCATGCAAAAGGGTCCCCTGCTCATGCACGAGTGTAATGAGCGCACCTTCACGATATGGAATGTCGGCTGAAAGCAGTACATCGGTGGCAGCTGCCTCGCGAGCAATGCGATCGACGAGATCGTCGAGCCCCTCGCCCGTTTGGGCCGAGAACAGAACGGCTTCCGGAAAACGACGACGGAAACTTAATCGATCAACGCTATCGAGAAGATCGATTTTATTGAATACGGTCAGCGTTAGGCGCTCTCCGGCGCCGATCTCATCAAGCACGCGGTCGACAGCCTCCAGCTGTCGCTCATAGTCCTCGTCAGACGCATCTACGACTTTGAGAATTAGATCGGCACCCAACACCTCGGACAGCGTCGATTTAAAGGCATCGACAAGACCATGCGGCAGCTTTTGAATAAAGCCGACGGTATCGGTAATCGTCATTCCGCGACCGCCGGGCAGGCGATACGAACGCGTCGTCGGGTCGAGCGTAGCAAACAGCTTGTCCTGCGAAAGTACCGTAGAGCCTGTCAGGCGATTGAGCAACGTCGATTTACCGGCATTGGTATAACCGGCTAACGCGACGCGAAACGCCGGTGACTCAATACGACTCTTGGATTGAACATCACGACGCTGTTCAACCTGCTTGATCTCACGACGAAGCGCAGCGATCTTATTACGAATGAGGCGACGGTCGACCTCGAGCTGACTTTCGCCCTGACCAAAGCGTGAGCCGATGCCGCCGCGCGTCTGTTCCTTGGCGAGATGGCTCCACATGCCGCGCAGACGAGGCAACAGATATTGAAGCTGCGCCAGCTGTACCTGTAGGCGTCCCTCACGCGTCTGAGCATGCAGGCCAAAGATATCCAAGATCAGTGCCGTACGATCGATAATCTTTACCGGCTCGCCCACGGCTTTCTCCAAATAGGATTGCTGCGAGGGCGTCAGGTCGTCGTCAAAAATAACGACATCGGCATCCATGCGATGTACCAGACCGCACAGCTCCTCTACCTTACCGGAACCGATAAATGATTTGGGATACGGCTTTACCAAACGCTGAGACAAGCGAGCCACGCACTGGGCACCAGCCGTGTGGGCAAGGCGCTCCAGCTCATCGAGCGATCGATCGAGTGGCCATGCATTGTCGCGCCACTCAACACCAACCAAAATGGCACGCTCGGGCTCGGGTGCCGTGGGAACAAGGGGGAAACGAGCCATTAGGCAGCCTCAATTCGATGCAGGATATCAGCAACGACCTCATCGATCGTACATTCATCCATATCATACCACGCGATACGGTCATCGCGCTTAAACCACGAAAGCTGACGTTTGGCATAGCGACGCGAACGCATCTTAATGAGTTCGCGAGCCTCATCCATGCTCGTCACGCCATTGAAAGCATCGATGATCTCTTTATAGCCAATTGCCTGCATCGAAGTCAGGGCATCTCCCAGCCCCTGGTCCATAAGACCGCGAACCTCATCAACAAGACCCTGCTCAAACATCACATCGACACGTAGGTTAATGCGTTCATAGAGCACCTCGCGATTTCGCGTCAGGCCAAACCATAACGCATGATAATGCTCGCGCGGAACACTAAACTGCGACTTTTGTTGCGCATAGGAAACGCCATCATCGTGCATTTCGAGCGCGCGAATCACACGCCGCACGTTATGCGGATGAATAACAGCAGCTGATTCTGGATCGCGCTCGGCAAGCAGGGCATGCAGTTCTTCCTCGCCAATACGCTCGGCAAGCTCCTGATACCCCGCGCGACGATCGTCCTCAAGCTCGCCCGAGGGAAAATCCATCTCATCCAGGGCGGCCTTGAGATACAAGCCTGTGCCCCCGCAAAACACCGGTAGGCGGCCCTCGCCAAGCAAACGCTCAACATGCGCGCGAGCGTCAGCCTGATAAAGCGCCGCAGAGTACGCCACACCCGGCTCTACAATGTCGACGAGACGCAGCGGCGCCGTACACTCATCGGGCGCCATCTTTGCGGTACCGATGTCCATGCCGCGATAGATTTGCATCGCATCGCACGACAGCACTTCGGACGAAAGACGAGCCGCCAAACGGTCGGCAACACCACTCTTACCAACCGCCGTCGGACCGACGATCGCAACGACGGAAAGACCTGCCCCGGGAGAAACCATTAGCGCGGCTCGCCCACAACGGAGCCGGACAAATACCAGGTCTTGGCAACGTCAACGTCAACATCAACGATCTTGCCAACAAGCTGATCGATGCTGTAACCCTCGGGGATAGGCGCATGCACGGTCTGATTCTTGGGACTCTTGCCCAGCAGGACCGCGTCGTTCTTTTTACTCGTTCCCTCAATGAGCGCCGGCACCACAGTATGAAGCTCACCCTGGTTGTACTCGTGCGCCGTGGTCTCGATAACCTTAACCAGGCGGTTGAAACGCTCGAGAATAACCTCATGCGGCGTAGGATCGTCAATCTCGGCGGCCGGGGTACCGGCGCGCTTGGAATAGATGAAGGTATAGGCCTGAGCATAGCGGACCGTCTCGGCAAGTGAGAGCGTCTGCTCAAAGTCTTCTTCAGTCTCGCCCGGGAAGCCAACGATAATGTCGGTCGAGAGCGCGATATCGGGCATGCGGTTGCGAATGCGATCGACCAGGCCCAGATAGTCCTCGCGTGTATAACGGCGATTCATCTCTTTGAGGATCCGTGTCGAACCTGACTGGACGGCCAGGTGCAACTGCGGCATAACGGCAGGCGTCTCGGCCATGGCGTCGATGGTCTCGGGGAGCAGATCCTTGGGATGCGAAGACGTAAAGAAGATGCGCTCCACACCCGTATCGCCCACGGCACGCAGCAGATCGGCAAAACGCGGCTTGCCAAACAGATCGCGACCATATGAGTTAACGTTTTGGCCCAGCAGCGTAATCTCACGCACGCCCTGGCGCACCAAACCGGTCACCTCGTCGACAATCTCCTCGAAGGGGCGACTTTTTTCGCGACCGCGCACGTACGGCACGATGCAATAGGTGCAGAAATTATTGCAGCCTGTCATAATGGGCACCCAGGCGTGATACTGGGTCTCGCGATGCCACGGCATGCTCATGGCATCCGTATCCTCATGCTCATTGGTGCGGATATGACGCTTACCATCAAGGAACGCCTCGGCAATGAGCTCGGCCACATGTGCGATGGAATGCGTGCCAAAGATGACATTGACGTTATCGACGTTGGTGAGCAGGCCCTCTCCATCACGCTGCGCGATGCAGCCGCCCACGGCAACCACACGCTTGCCCGAAGGCGAAGGCGGCAGGCTTTTGCAGGAATTGCACTGACCGTACAGGCGAGTATCGGCGGCCTCACGCACACAGCATGTCATAAAGACAACGATATCGGCATGCTCGGGATCGAGCGCCATGAGGCAGCCATACGAATCAAGCAGACCGCTCACACGCTCGGAGTCGTGCTGATTCATCTGACAGCCAAAGGTGCGGATAAAGTAGGTTTTACCGGCAAGAATATCGCGTACGGAACGCTGGTCCATGTGCATAAGTCCTAACGATGGGGAGCGAAACGAGGCAAGCAGAAGCTATGCCACAGGCTTAACATCATCCATGACGACGTTATCCATAGCAGCTCGATTGATCTGGTGAACGTAGATAGAAAGGCGGATGGCCGTGCGCGACTCCCCGTTAATGAGGATGTCGGAGAACACAGGCGCGCAGGAAATATCAAAACCGGTTGGAATCAAAAAACCGCGCGCGATAGCAACGGCCTTAATGGCCTGGTTGACAGCACCGGCACCGACACACTGAATGTTGACGGGTACACCATCCTTGACCATGCCGGCGATGGCGCCGGCAACGGACGCGGGCGATGATTTGCTTGATACCTTCAGGCAATCCATGAAGAAACTCCTGCGTTTAAAAGTACGTTTTAACTGCAATAACTTTATCGTACCGAGTGGACTCGGTAAAGGCACTATTCCTCTTTGGCAAGATCGAAGGTCACGGTGATTCGATCACGCGAAACACGGATCTTTGGGTCGCCGCAAAGATTGAGATAGTACCGGGCGGCAAGGTCATTAAAGTCGCGCTCCACAGCACGCGAAAACTGTGCCATGTCATCCTTGGCAATACGCAGCCCACGACGATCCTTCGCGAGATCGACAGGAGCCGGCGCATGCGAGGATGAGTCACGCTCGCGCAGCAGACGCGCAGTCACACCGCGAACGGGCTTAATCTGCCCTGCCAAAATGCGATGGGCCGTGCGCTCGGACATCTCAAGACCCAAACCCGAACAAATACGAATAAAGTCCTCGGCATCAGAGGCAAGGCCTAAACGATCGACAACCGGAAGCTCGCTCTCATCATCAATAAACAGGAGACGAGACGTATCGAGCCGACTTGACGCCTGAGCATAAAGGGTCGCGGCAATCTCAGACGGAGAACCAAGATAGACATCGCAACCACGCAACTCCTCGAGCGCAAACTCACAGGCAGCGCGAATAATATTATGCGGACCGCGAGCACAGACATAACGTCCGTCCTCATCCTTGACGGCCTGGGGCCAGCTGGACTGATCGGCACGCTCGCTGAGGCGGTCGGCCGCAACGCTCACCTTAAAGGCTGAGCCAAGATCGACACCAGACGTGACCACGCGGGCCTCGTCGGTGTTCTGCTTGATCGAAAACAATGCCATGCCACGACCGTGAACGCCCCAACGGTCCATCTTCATGCTCTCGAGCTTTGAGGTAACGCGAGCATCGAAGATTCGCTCTTGCATATCCTGCGGAACACCCGAGCCGTTATCCAGAAAGACAAGCGTGCGGACGCCATCTTCCTTGGTCGTGGCGAGATAGACCTTGTCGGCGCCGGCATCGCGAGCATTACGGAGCATTTCGATGACGATATCCTCGACATGCTGAATGTCGTGCTTTGCCTGGCGCCGCTCGGCCTCCGAAACGCGGAGGCGGACATACCCCTCGCCAAG
>UMCB01016091.1_pt1 | contig 16691 bp, 13 predicted proteins | sample 1964151 | NCBI WGS metagenome assembly UMCB01 (sample SAMEA4835960, study PRJEB28245) | human gut metagenome | biome: gut microbiome; material: fecal sample | place: Denmark | collected 2008
TAGCGGCGGCGATGTCCACCGGCGCCCCGGGCAGATAGGCGGCTGTGCCCAGCTCCTCATCACGGCGGAGGGCCCCCAGCCCGGTCAGGCAGGCCAAGTGGGTCAGAGCCTCCCCCACGGCGAACCATTTCTGCCCCGAGGGGAAGTCCTCCCAGCCCTTGGCCCTGATGGACCAGGTCATGCGCTTGGCTACCTCGTATCCATTGATGCCAGGCTGATCCTTCACGATGCGCACCACCTCCTCCAGGCGGACTTGGTGGTGGTGCAGTAGGCTCTGGATGCGGCCCTGCAGGTCGGTGTTGGTAGCCCGATGGCCGGGCAGGCAGAGGGAGACCTTCAGCTGGGCGATCTTGCCCAGGCTCACGAAGTAGGTGGCCAGGGGATCCTTCATTTCTTCCCAGATGGAGATGTTGGGGGTGATGTCAAAGAGGACGTGGTCGCCGGTGAAGAGGACGCCCTCCTCTTCACAGAACAAGCAGGTGTGGCCGGGGGTATGGCCGGGGGTAAAGATACCCTTCAGCCGGACGCCCCCCACCTCGATCTCCGTGCCGTCCTCCACCGGGATGGCCTCCAGCACGCTGTTCGGCCGGTATTTCCGGCCCGGATTGTTCTCCTTGACCACCGCCAGTTCATCGGGCGGAAAGCCCTCCCCCAGAAAGCGCAGAGCCTGGTTGCCCCAGCCGTCGGGGTGGGTCAGGAACCGGTTCATCCCCGCGTTATCGATGGGATTCATGTAGATCCGGCTACCCTTTCCCGCCACCTGGCTGGCCAAGCCCACATGGTCGGAGTGCAGGTGGGTGAGGAAAATGTCAGTGCACTCCATATCTAATCCCAACTCACGGATCCCACCCTGCAGGGCTTCCAGACATTCCGGCCGGTTAAAGCCGGTATCAATGAGTAAATTCCTGCCGTCTCCACAAATGACGTAGCTGTTCAGCTCCCGCAGTGGATTCTGAGGCAGCGTTACTCCAATGCGGTAGACCCCGTCGCGGATCTGTTCTAACATATTCATTCCGTTCCTTTTGTACCGGCCAAAGCCCAATACCGGCCGGTGTTGGGCTTTGGCCACGATTGTTTTTTACTTAAACAGCTTGCCAGAAAGGATCAGCTTCTGGATCTCGTTGCTGCCTTCATAGATCTGGGTGATCTTGGCGTCACGCATCATGCGCTCCACGTGGTACTCCTTCATAAAGCCGTTGCCACCCAGCATCTGGACCGCCTCGGTGGTAACGTGCATGGCGGCATCGGTGCACACCAGCTTGGCCTTGGCGGCGGACTCGGTGTAGGGACGGCCCTCCTGCTTGTCGAGGGCGGCCTTATAGAGCATATACTTGGCCTGCTCGATCTGTACCTGCATATCCACCATACGGAAAGCCAGGTTCTGCTGCTTGGCGATGGGCTTGCCGAACTGCTCTCGCTCCATCATGTACTTGCGGGCGATCTCAAAGGCACCCTCGGCGATGCCCAGGCCCTGGGCTGCCACGCCGATGCGGCCGCCGTCCAAAGACTTCATGGCCAGTGCAAACCCCTTGCCGGGCTCGGCCACCATGTTAGCCTCGGACACCCGGCAGTCGTTGAAGTACAACTCGCACACAGCCGCACTGCGGATACCCATGGTGTTGTGGCGCTTGCCTTGCTCAAAGCCGGGGGTGCCCTTGGGCACCATGAAGCAGGCCATGCCCTTGGTACCAGGAGCCACGTCGGTGGTGGTGAATACCACGAAATAGTCGGACACAGAGCCGTTAGTGATGAAGCACTTGGAGCCGTTGATGACCCACTCAGCGCCGTCCTTCACCGCAATGGTCTTGCATCCCGCAGCGTCGGAGCCGGCGTTGGGCTCGGTAAGAGCAAAGGAGCCCAGCGCCTTGCCGGAGGCCACGGGGCGGATGAACTCAGCCTTCTTCTCGGCGGGCAGGTTGGAATTCATGATCACGCCGCAGAATAGAGAGGTTGACACGGAATAGGTAATGCCCATGGAAGCATCTACCTTGGAGATCTCCTCCAGGGAGACGATATAAGACAGATAGTCGCCGCCTTGGCCGCCCATCTCCACAGGATAGGGGATACCGATCAGGCCCATCCGGCCCATCTCGTCATACAGATGACGTGGGAATTCAGCCGTGGCATCACGTGTCAGTATGTCTTCTGACAAAGTACTCTCAGAGAAATTGCGGGCGATTTTCTGTGCATTTAATTGGTTCTGAGTCAATTCAAAATTCATAATTTTCTTCCTTTCTGGTTGTCTTCCTATGCTGTCATATTGCTGGTTCTACAAATTGTTTAGCAAAATTCATGCCAAATTCTTACCTGAAGAAATAATTTTGAGTTTGCACTTTTTAATATCAAGTTGTGCCTTTTTCTTATATTTTGGTCGCATTTTAAAACCATACAAAAATAGCACAAAGTAGAATTGTTTTCTTTTTTACATAAAAAGATCAATTATGATTCGTGTTTCATTATTTGCTTTTCAAATTTGGTTCAGGGTAATTTCTGCTATAAAAATAATTTAGATCATAAAAGAAGACCTGCTAATCAAAGTCAACACCTAAAATTAAAAAAGCGGAATTTTTTTACGTAGGAAAGAAGGCGCACCAAAACAAGCCACCACTAATAAAAATTTTAGCGCTGGCCAGGAAAAGCCGATTTAAGCGGGGCAGAGTCAGGCTTCGGGATCGTCCAAGTGCTTTTTCACTAAAGCATAGTAAATACGAAGGAACTTGTTCGCGGAAGCCATCATGTAAACGCGGTAGGGCTTGCCTTCAGTTCGTTTTTTGTCCATAAACTGATATACAGGATTGTCGGCGGGCGAGGAGCAAAGGATCGAGCCCATCACTAAGAAGAGCGTTCTGCGTAGGGCAGCAGAACCTTGCTTCGAGATGTTTCGGCTACGGATCTCCATCTGACCAGACTGGTACGGCGGAGCATCAATGCCCGCAAAAGCTACCAACGCCTTCTTGGAATGGAAGCGGCGTACATCACCGATTTCGGCCATAAGCTGGGGGCCGAGAACCGGGTCAACGCCGAACATTCCCATTACAACGGGATACTCCGGCAGGGACGATGCTAAAGACTGCATTTCGCTCCTGAGCGCGGCCAGTGCGGCGGAAACTGCCCGAAGCTGGGACACCGCCTGCTCCACCAGGAGCCTGGCGGTACCAGTCTTAGGCATGACGCTGAAATGCCCACAAGCGGAGGCATAGATGTCCAGCGCCTTGTCCTGGTTGAAGCTGTAGCCGTGTTTCTTGCACCACTTTTGATACTTGGCTGTAAACGCCTTTTCAGACAACCCGCATACACACTCACAGTGTGGGAAAGCAGCTACAAAGTCCACCCACTTCTCGCTGCCGTCCGCCCTGGCAGTGCTTGTAAACAAGCGGTTCGCGTCCGGGAATGCGTTGTCAAGCAAGGCAATCAGATTGTTTTTGAGCATAGTCTGCACCTTGGCGCACTGTTGGTACTGCCGGTATGTGGTTTTCAGCATGAGCCGCACTTCATCCTCCGGGATATGTCTGGGCAGTGTCAGCCAGTGGTCGAGACCGTAGTTCGCCAGCTTGATCGCGTCTTTCTTGTCCGTCTTGGCCCGCCGCAGACTGTTGTTCCCGTAGCCATGCACCAGCATGGCATTCACCACGGAGACGTAGAACCCGGAATCGTAAAGGAAACTGGCCACCGGCAAATGATAGTTCCCCGTGGCCTCCATCACTACACGGGTCTCGCCATCCAAGCCCCTCAGCAGTTCCAATAACCTGCACAACTCAACATTGGTGTGTCCGACTTCAAAGGGTGGGATCACCACTTCCCCCATTGGCCGCATGACGGCGATCATGCTCTTACCTTTGGAAACATCAATGCCTACACAGTTCACATTCATTCCCCCAATACAAAAATACGCAACTGGAATCCATCTTTTTCTCGTTGCCGATTCAATCTATTAGGTGACGCGAGCTCAAGGCTCAACCTGCTCAAACCGAACGCTGCAATGAGAGGATGGCTGACAGTCTTCGTTTCGGGCATAAAAGCCCAAGCATAAGCGGGCCAGCCAGTTGCTCCTCCCATTGTAGCTTAGGCACGAGACGGACAAAACCCCCGGCTGGCTACCGAGGGTTCCATCCAATCTTATTGTAATAGCATAAGAGGGTTCTAAATTCCGACAAGCTCAAAACACTTTTTTGCGGTTTTACCCCCGTTTTCTATTCTTAAATTTATGAGCAAAATGACGACAAGCATCAAGATCCTTATAAGGTATTTATAAGAAAGAGGATAACGAGAGAATACCCAAAGGGAGCTTTAAAAACGCTCCCTTTGGGTATTCTCTGTTATGATAATATTTAAAGACATCTGCAATCCGCATTGTATCTGAAAGATTGAAGGGTAAGGTAGAATAAAGGAGCTTTTGACAAAAGTCCCAAACACCCCACTCCCATTGTATAATTGAATAGAGATGAGCAAAACAGGAGGAAAATAAAAAAGCGAAATAGTAAAGGAGCCAAAAAAGCCAGACAGAGGACAAAAGCGTAACAAAAAAAGCCCGGCAAAAAAGCGAGCGGCAAAACCCGTATAGGGGTATCCGTCAAGCGGAACGTCTGAAAGATCTAGGTGCACGGTAGGAGTGAGAGCCGAACAAAACCGCAGCCAGAGCAACCGTTAGAGATGAGATGTGAGCCAGCGTATTAAGGTTTGCAGCGCTAGAACCATTGCAAACCCATAAATGCTCCTGCCCAGTTGCCTTGAAGCGGGAGTAATACCTCTCGCATTTTGAACGCAGGGCATAAGTCTTCTTGAAATAGAGGCAGCTGCGGTCAATGGAAAGCCGATAGTCATTAGGAATCGTTTTGTATTTCGTACAGCCCCTGTGTTTCTTTCCGTTGTTCCAATTCTTGTGGTTGTAGGGGCAAACAGCGTGTTTGGACTGTCGGAAGGGACAACAAAATTTCTGGCGAGTTTGGCCACGGTCATTTGTTTTGCCATCCTTGCGCATAGTCAAGCCGTCATCACAGATGGGATTGTCGGCAGAAAACTTTTTCTCAGCACTGGAATGTCGTTGGTTGAGAGGGATAGAGACCTCCCCGTCATAGACCGATTTCATAGTATTGTAGATGATTTTCACATCGTATCCCTTATCCGCAAGGAAAGAGCATTCCTGCAAAGGGATTGTCTGGTCGGCTGCGGCCAGGATGTCGGTGGTAACGGTGGAGTCGGTAATGTTGGCAGGCGTAGTCAGTTCGTATAAAGGCAGTCCGGAGATACAATCCACCAGTACGTGGTTCTTGTAACCCCAATAAAACTCATACCGGCGCTCGCTGTGCTGGTTAGAGGCAGAATGAACTCCCAGAGCACAGTCCGGGTCACTTTTCGGCGAAACCTCTTTGGAAAACTTGTTCTTCATAAAGGCTTTTGAATTGTTCTGTCTGGTGTTCGCCATGACGGGTGTAGAGTCCAGACCGATGAAAGAAGCGTCCACGATGCCCCGGTTATAGAGCTGTTTTACCAGCTCTACCATGATTTTCTTCATCTGCGCATTGTTTAGCTTTTTGAGAAATCGGTCGTAGGTCCAATAGGACGGTAGCGGTTTCATGATGTCAAAGCCGCAGTAATAGGCAATAAGTCGATTGTTGTTTAGATAGTCAACCAAATCTGTAATTTGCAAAAATTTCTCGCATTTCATAACGATAAAAGCACAGATCAGTGCTTCTTTGGGAAAACCCAGCCGCCCGGTTGCCGCTCTGGGTATTGTGAATTCCAGGCTGTTAAAGAGCTTATCATAAAACCGAGTGGCACCTTGGGATGTGAACAAGGTCACATTCTGAATAATTTCCTGTCGGTAGATCGCGGCCATCCCCTTTCGTTGGTGTTATTCTATGTCAATTTTACCTAATAGGGCTTCCGCTTTCTACAGTTGTGGAGTGATTTCCGGGTTTAGCCATGCTCGGAAACCTTTGATTTCTCTACGTTTTTCGAATTTTGCTCATGGCTATAATTGAAATAAGGGGAGGGATGGAGCATGATGGGACGGCAAAGCGGTCAAATGAGCATGGTGATTCTGGATATAGCAGAATTAATTCCAAGCGATCACTTACTTCGGAAAATCAATCAGATGGTTTCGTTTGACTTTATCTACGATCTTGTAGTGCCATATTACCCTGCAAATGGCCGTCCATCTGTTGACCCTGTTAGTATGTTTAAAATGCTACTGGTGGAATACCTTTATGGCATCAAGTCAGAACGCCGACTTGTCCAGGAAATTCAGCTAAACATTGCTTACCGTTGGTTTTGTGGCTTTGAGCTTGGAGAAAAGATACCGGATCATTCTACATTCAGCAAAACAAGAGTCCGCAAGTGGAATGAGAGTAGCTTGTTCAAACAGATCTTCGTTGTTACCAGGTACAGGGAGATGTCTGCCAGAAATGCACTTCCCATAAGACTTGTTTTGATACGGCCGGTGTGCGTAGAAGAATTTTGGCCAGCAGCTTCTATTCTGCATTTTACAGAGGGCATTTTAGGGTCAATACTCCGGAATACCTGTACATGATGAGTAAACGGAAGATATGGGCTGAAGGCAGCTTTGCTACTATGAAAAGAGAGCATAACCTTTTAAAAATTCAGAAACGAGGCATCCTCGCAGCAACTGAGTAATGCCTCCTGTCTACCATGTCATTAAACCCCTAGAGGATAACTAAGGCCATCTTTTCTGCAATATATATGGATGAAATATGGGTTGAGAATATGATTTCTCAGCCCATATTTCATTTTTGTTAACAGGTCCAATCCTTGACACTACCGATTGAAGTAATCCGTCTCTTCAAAGATAAGGTTACAGGGTTCGGTGCCCTACTTATTGGTGCTTGAAAGGGCGTCCGGCAGACATAAAAATCATTTCAGCACAAGTCTGGGCCTACTCCCCTCCACTTGCTGTGTAGTGTGCCTACTCTCTTAAGAAAATTCTAACAAATTACAACTTACTGCACTAAAGATACTGTGTTTTATTCCCTTTGGAACCTTGTAGTGCAGCGGAAAGAAGTGGTCATTAAAATGGAGTAATAAAATAAGGCACTATATATCGTAACCTAAATGCTTCAGATATGCGATACTCTTCTTGAGGTCTGGTAATGTACCAACACAGTTCTTCGGGTCGCGTTCCTGTTCGATAGTAATATAACCGCTGTATCCGATTTCCTCCAGTGCCCTACGAATGGCCTCGTAGTCCAGCATACCGGTTCCGATGGGACACATGGCTCCCTTTCCGCAGGCTTCAAAGAAGCGCAGGCGCTCACCCATAATCTGCTGAAACACCGACTGGTTGATGTCCTTGAAATGAACATAGTCCAAGCGGTCTGCATATTTTTTCAACCAAGTCACAGGATCCATTCCAGAAAAACGCAGATGACCAGTATCCAAGCACAGTCCGGCTTTTTCCCGAGGAATAGCGGCAACGATCCTGTCGATCTCATCAGCAAATTCGATATATCCGCCTGCGTGGGGGTGGATCACCGGACGCACGCCGTAGTGCTCTGCTACATCGCACAGGGCTAGAATAGATTCCACCATATCGTTCCATTGGCTGCCGTTGAGCCGGGGGGCCTGATCAGGGTGGCCTGCAGAGAAGTCTCGTTCATCGTGCCCCCACTCGATAATGACTAGATACGGGGTGGGAAAATGCTGCTCTTTATGGGTAGGGAGAGGTGGGAGCTTGGTAATGAGGGAGCAGATATCATCTGCAATCTGAACAAGTTTGGGACGGTTCTGCGGGTCCACTAAATTGTTGAATACTGTTCCTGCTACCACAGAGATACCGTTCCTCTCCAAGGCAGCAGAGGTGACGTCTACGTCCAGTGGAAAATACCCATAAGGACCTAGCTCTAATGCATGGAGCCCGGCCTGATGTGCTTCTTGTAAGACGGTTTGCCAAGTCGGCATGTCTACGTTTTGAAGATCTTCGACCCCCCAACAACAGGGCGCGCCACAGATGGAAATACTCATACTTGTTCTTTCCTTTCTGGCTCAGTTCTGTTACTCCTCTAAGCATTTATATTTGGAGTACAAGGTTATATTATAACGCCAATAAACGAAAGTCAACAAAAATAATACACGCTCAATCGATATATTTTTATTGTAGTATTTAAGTTCTTGCTTAATATAAGTAAATAAACAAAAAGAACACCGAAACCATATATAGATATCTTTCATAAACTTTTCTCCAGAATTATGGGTAAAATGGTGAAAAATGAAACAAGGCCTTGACGGTGGCCTCTTAATTCAGTTAAAATAAATCCACCAGCAAAACGAAACAGAATAGCCATAATAAATTTCGGTTTGATTGTGTATAAACCCTTATTGTATGAAAGGAGAAGTAAAAATGAAAAGATTAGTAGCTTTAGGTGTTGCATCAGCAATGGCAATCTCCTTGACGGCCTGTGGGGCCAGAAATCCTTCAGGCAGTAATTCCACGGGGGACAATACAACTCAGGTTTACCTGTTTATCTCCAACCGAGACGAGTGGAACACCTTGATGGAACAGGGAGCTCTGGAATGCGGCATTGATGGCGTTGAGGTCTTCAGCCAGAATGCTGAGAGCGATGCCAATAAGCAACTGCAACAGGTCGAGACTGCGATAAACGCTGGTGCCGATGCTCTGGTCGTTCAATTAGCTGATGCGGAAACATTGCCGGAAATCAAAGAACTCGCCGATGGTATTCCTCTGGTGTTTGTCAACCGTGTTCCCACAAATGAAGAACTATACGATGAAAATACCATTTACATTGGCTGTGACGAAGCGACTGCTGGTTATGCCCAGGCTGAATACCTAACAACATATTTCAAGGAAAAGGGAACAAACGAGTTTTCTTATCTCCTGCTCAGTGGCATGCTCGGAACTGTCTCCGCCACCCGCCGCACTGATGCCGTGTTAGAGCGCTTGGAGGAGAATGGGATGGTAGCCACAGAAGCTACAGCACCCCTGGTGTGCGATTGGGATCGGGCCACTGCCATGGACAATGTATCACCTCTGCTGGGTGTGACCGATTTTGATTGCATTATTGCGAATAACGACGCAATGGCTCTTGGTGCTGTTGAGGCCCTTGAGCAGGCCGGTATTGAGCCTGGAGACATTCCGATTGTAGGTATTGATGCTACCGGCGATGCCTGTTCTGCTATTGCAGATGGCAAAATGGCTTGCTCTGCTTATCAAGCCGGTGAAGAACAAGGCCGAGCAGCAATCCAGGCCGCATACAATATGATTCAGGGGAGGGAGCCCTCTGAGGGTATCAACTATAAGCCTGGAGAGGCAAATCCCTATATTCTGTCCAAGGAATTTGAGATGGTCACCGCCGAAAATGTAGATCAGTTTATTGGGTAAGTTTTAAAAGATTTGTAGTTATTATATTTAGGGTGGGAGGGAATCTCCCCCCCACCCTTTTCCATTAGAAATTAAATTTGATACGATAAAGCTGGGGTGGGAACATTGGCGGGTGGAAGGCAAGAATATGTGCTGGAAATGCAGGATATCTGCAAAGTATTTCCAGGCGTGCGTGCTCTGAAAGGCGTCCAGCTCAAGGTTCGTCCTGGAACCGTACATACGCTTATGGGAGAAAACGGCGCTGGAAAGTCTACGATGATGAAATGCCTGATGGGGATTTATACGCCAACATCCGGCAAGATTATCTATAAGGGAAAGGAGGTCAAATTCCGTGGTCCGCTGGACGCCATGAACGCGGGCATCACCATGATACACCAGGAACTGGCCCCCATTCCTGAGCGCTCTGTCTGCGATAATGTGTGGGTGGGCCGCGAGCCCACAAAGGGGCTCTTTGTAGATGACAAGAAAATGCGGCAGGACTGTATCGCACTCTTCGAGAAACTCAATGTCAAGTTGGACCCAGACACCAAAATGAAGGATCTCACAGTGGCCAAGATGCAGATGGTGGAGATCGCCAAGGCGGTAAGTTACAACACATCCATTGTCATTATGGATGAGCCCACCTCTGCCCTGACAGAGAGTGAGGCGGAGCATCTTTTCCAGATCATCGAAGAACTCAAAAGCCACAACGTGGCCGTCATTTATATCTCTCACAAGATGGATGAGATCTTCCGCATCAGCGATGATATTACCGTGTTCCGCGATGGCGAGTACGTGGGTACCGACCGGGCGGAAAATCTTACATCGGATAAGCTGATCCAGATGATGGTGGGCCGTGAGATGAATACCATGTTCCCCAAGGTTGAGTGCCCCATCGGCGATGTCGTGCTGAAGGTGGAAAATCTCTCTGCGGGAAATGTGGTTCAAAACGTCTCCTTTGAGCTTCACCGGGGAGAGATCCTGGGTTTCGCCGGTCTGGTGGGCGCGGGACGTACAGAGACCATGGAAGCCATCTTCGGTCTGCGCAGGATCACAGGCGGCGCTGTCTATAAAGACGGCAAGAAGTTGAACATCAAAAGCCCACAGGATGCCATCAAAAACGGTATCGGTCTGCTCACAGAGGACAGGCGCGGCAACGGTATTTTTGGATTGCTCAGCTTGGTGGACAATACAGTTATTGCAGATTTGAAGAGGTACTGCCGTCCTTTGCTTGACCACCGGCAGATGCGTAAGGATACGGCGGATTACATTGTGAAACTGCACACCAAGACCCCTGGTATGGATACCCCGATCAAGGATCTCTCCGGCGGCAACCAACAGAAGGTGCTTGTCAGCCGCTGGCTGCTGACGGACCCAGATATCCTCATCGTTGACGAGCCCACCCGTGGTATTGACGTGGGGGCCAAGGCCGAGATCCATGCGGAGATCAGCCGCTTGGCCGGAGAGGGCAAGGCCATCATCATGATCTCCTCTGAGCTTCCGGAGGTGCTGGGCATGTCGGACCGCGTCCTCGTCATGTACGAAGGAAAGGTCACCGGCATTGTGGACCGGGGGGACGCCACCAGCGAGGTAATCATGCAGTACGCCCATGGTGAGGCGCCGAGCAAGCAAGTGCAGGCATAAGAGGAGGGGAAAAGGCTATGAACCGTACACTTGTCGACAATCAAGTGAAGAAATTCATTTCAAAAAATAGTATCTGGCTGATCCTCATTGTGATCGTTGCCATTGTGACCATCATTAAGCCCGTCTTTCTGACGCCGGGCAACCTTCAGACCTTGATCACTACGGAGTCCATCAAGGGCATCCTGGCCTTTGGCATTATGTTTGCCATCCTGTCCAAGGGTATCGACCTGACGCCTGGAGCAACGGTGGCCTTTGTCTCCGTCATCTGCGCTTCTCTGGCCCAAACTGCCGATGCCTCCCGCAAGATCCTGGGCTTCGGCCCCTTGCCCGGGTGGCTTATCTTCTTAATCGGCATCGTCATCGGCGCGGTCATCGGATTGATCATCGGCGCAATCATCGCCTATACCAAGATCCCTCCTTTTATCGCCACCCTGGGCGGACAGCTGATTCTGCGTGCCGCGTCCAAGATGTATTCCAGCATACCTGTCTCCAGCTTGAGCGACGACTTCCGTTTCTTCGGTAAGGGGGATATCTTGGGGATTCCCATGATCGTGATTATTTTCGTCATCATGTTTATCGTCTCGGGCATTCTTCTGACTAAGACGCGCTTTGGCCGAAATGTATTCGCAATCGGAGGCAATGATAATGCGGCACGGGTAGCGGGTATTAATGTGGAAAAAAATTTAATGTTGGTTTATATGTGGTGTAGTATCTGCGCTGCCATCGCTGGCGTGCTTTTGGCTGGTCGTACTGGTTCAGCAGACCCCTCTACCTATGGTCTCAACTACGAATTGGATGCAATTGCTGCTGCCACAGTGGGTGGTACCTCTCACACCGGTGGTGTGTGCCGGATCTCTGGTGTCCTAGCCGGTATCCTGATCCTTGGTGTGATCAACAACGCACTGATCTTGATGGGCGTGGACGATAACATGACTAACATCATTAAGGGACTTATCATTGTGGGCGCGGTAATCCTGGATATGCGCAAAAACGCCAAAAAAGTCTGATCCACACGCGAAGGCTGCTGTCTACGGTGTGATGCGGGCATATAGCAGCCTCCTTTTTCTTACCTGAAACCACACGGAGGTTTGGCCATGAATTTCAATGACTCCATGCTTCTATTTAACTTAATTGCGTTGGGGTGCGGTTGCTTTTTTCTGTATAACTGGGTCCGGCTACGCATATCGGGCGGGCTGTTTGAAAGCAGTTTGCTGGTGCCAAGAGGAAAAACACCGCAACAGTGCAGCGATGCTCAGAGCTACATTAGATACATACGCCCCAGAGTTCTTGTCATCTCTGTAGCTACGATCCTCTATGGGGCAGTTAGTATGGCCATCGACCGGTTTGCCGGTTTCCCGCTCCAGGCTGAGTTACTAATGATGGCTTTGGTGCTGGCAATAGTGGTATGGTACGGCTTATGCGCTAGCAGAGCCTATCATAAACACTGGGGCGTCTGACCCTTGGTCAGACGCCCGGCACACGGAGCTCTACATTCAATTCCCGGAGTACAGCGGCGTAGTCCTCCATCACATGGTCAGAAATCAGGCATTTGATGTTGGACAGCGTGGCCACGGGATACATGGCGGTGCGGTTGAATTTGGTGTGGTCCACCATCAGATACCAGCTCTTTGCGATGGAGGGGAGCTTGTGGTAGATATAGGTACTGATGATGGAGTTTACGGTCAGCCCCGCTTGGAGATCCACACCGGAGACGCTGGTAAAGGCCTTTGTCACATAAATGTTACCGGTGAATGTACTGGGATTTTCCGGACTGGAGAAAAGGGTCTGGTTGTCCACAGAGGTCACCTCGCCTCCCAGCAGATAGACTCGGGCACCGGCCTGAAGGAGGTCGGAGAGAGCAGTGATGTTGTTGGTCACTACAGAGAGGTGCTTGAAGCGGCCCAGGCACTTGGCCAGATGACAGCAAGTCTTGCCCGAGCCTAGGAAAATGTTGTCGCCGTCATTGATCTCCTGGCAGGCCTCCTCCGCCAGACTGGCCAGAATCGGGTCTACCCGGTAGGCGACGATGGAGGAAGCGTCCTCCGAAAGGACCGCCCCGCCGTAAATGCGTTTGGCGATTCCCTCCCTTTCCAGACAGGCAAGGTCTTTCCGGATGGTGACGACACTCACCTGATAGTGATCCGCCAGATCATTGACCAGTACTTTTTTGTTGGTAAACAAAAGCTGCCGTATTTCATCTAGTCTATCCATTGTTTGCCCAACCTTTCCCCGTAAAATAATAGCAACGGCTATATATCCAGTTTAACCAAAAGCAATTGGTATGTCAATAGAAAGAAAATCAGAACATTACTTTTAAAAACAGCAAACAATTCTTCGATAACCGAAAGAAGAGATGGCACATGAGTGAAAAAAGAAATCAACCCTTTGATCTGCTGGTGTCGGGGCGGGCGGGGATCGACCTAAACGCGACGAAGACGGGCTGTCCATTCACTGATATTCCTTCCTTTAGCAAATCGGTGGGCGGTTCCCCATCCAATATCATCATTGGCGCGGCGAAGCTGGGGCTCAAGACGGCGTTTATCGGAAAAGTGTCCCGGGACGGTATGGGCGAGTATATCCGCAACGTTTTTGAGGGCCTTGGGATCGACACGAGGGGCCTGATCTATGACAAAACGGGCGCCCGGAACTGCCTTGCCATTCTGGAAGTGATCAGCGCCGAGCGCAGCGGTGTGTACGCGGCGGTGGATGAGGGCATCTTCCACGGCACCTACCTCTACCGTGAAGGTACGGCGGACATGCTGCTGGAGCGGTCGGAGATCGGCGAGGAGCTAGTAGCCTCCAGCCGGGCGGTGCTGGTCACCGGGACTGCCTTCTCCCTTGAGCCCTCCAGAGGGGCGATGTTTCAGATTCTGGATTACGCAAAGAAGCATGGCGCCATGGTGGCGCTGGATCTGGACTACCGCCCCTCCGGTTGGACCAGCAAGGAGGAAACGGCGGAGTGCTACCAGTCCATCCTGCCCTACTGTGATATCGTCATCGGAAACCGGGAGGAGTTTGACGTTACTGAGTACCTCTCCATGCCGGACAACACCAGCAACCGGCGCTCGGCGGAGCGGCTTCTGGAGCAGGGTGTGGGGACCGTTATCGTCAAGGACGGCAAAAACGGCTCCTGGGGATACCGTCCGAATGAGACGCCGATCTGCCGGGGCGTGATCCCTACAAAGGCGCTGAAGACCTTCGGCTCCGGAGACGCCTACGCTGCCGGACTGATGTATGGTATCCTCAATGGCTACTCCCTGGGCGAGAGCATTGAAATGGGAACAGCAAACGCCTCCCTGGCGCTGAGCAGCGGCATCAGCTGCTCGGACTCCATGCCGTTCCGGGATGCCATGCTGGAGCACTGGAAAAAGAATCGGACCTGTTGGGGTGAATGAGATGAACTACATCAATTATGAGGTGAATATGGCTGCCCGCGGCAGCTACATTGTTCCCGGCTTCAATGTATTCGGCTACGAGGATGCCCAAGCGGTCATCCACGCGGCGGAACGGCATCACTCACCCGTCCTGTTGATGGTCAACCGGGATGCCCGGCGGGCTCTGGCCCTGGAGCACTGGTCCGCGCTGCTGGGCTCCCTGGCTCGGAATGCCAGCGTGCCGGTGGCGGTCCACCTGGACCACTGCAGTGATCTGGACGACATCTTCCAGGCGGTGGACGCAGGGTTTCATTCAGTCATGTACGACGGCTCCAAGCTCCCCCTGGATGAGAACATCGCCAATACAAAACGGGTGGCGGAGTATGCCCACGCCCAAGGCGTGGCGGTGGAGGCCGAGGTGGGCACCGTCCCATACAGTGATATGGGCGAGGTGACACCGGAATTCACCCGGCCGGAGGAGGCCGCCCGCATGGCGGCCGAGAGCGGCGCCGACTGGCTGGCAGTCTCGGTGGGCAACATCCACCGTCAGACCTCCCGGGCCACCCGCATCAACTTCCAGCGTCTGGAGGAGATCCAGGAAGTATGTTCTCTGCCTCTGGTGCTCCATGGCTCTTCCGGCGTGCTGGCGGAGGATCTGGCTAAGGTCCGCTCCTATGGGGTAGGCAAGGTAAACATCGGCACGGCTCTCCGCCAAGTCTTTGGTGGAACCCTGCGGGCCACGGTGTTGGCCAATCCCAACATCTTCGACCGGCTGACTCTGCTGGAACAGTCCTGCGAGCAGGCGGAATACAAGGCATATGAGCTCATCGGACAGATGGTGGTATAAGAAGGGAAGGAAGATATATGAGGCTGCATCAGGAGACCCCCTTCCATGAGGGGTACCAGGCGATTACGGAACTCAACGGCAAGCACAGCGATATGATGATGGATTTCGGTATCTTGAAGCTCAACGAAGGGACCACCTTCCAGGACAACGCTCCCCTGGAGCGGGTGTATGTCCTGCTGTACGGTAAGATCCGTGTGACCTACAACGGCGTGGAGGTCATCGCCTCCCGCAAGAGCTTCCTGGACGACGACCTGTGGTGCCTGAACATGCCCCTCACCGGCGATGTGACCATCGTGGGCGTGGCGGCGGACAGCGAAGTGGCGGTCATCCGCACCGAGAACGACCGTGATTTTGCCCCTGTGGTCCGCTGCGGCAACGCCATCGTTAACGAGATCCGGGGCAAGGGCTTCATGAACGAGGCCGGTACCCGCATCGTCCGCACCGCCCAGGACATCCGCCTATCCCCCGAGTCCAACATCATGTTCGGCGAGGATGTGCACTATCCCGGCAAGTGGTCCGGGTTCCCCTCCCACTCCCACCCCCAGCCGGAAATCTACTACTACAAGTTCTATCCGAAAAACGGCTTCGGCCTGCTGCGCCTGGGGGATGAGGCCATCCTCCTGGAGCACAACGATACTGTGAAGATCATGCCCGACAAAGTCCATCCCCAGGTGGCCGCCCCCGGCTATGCCATGTACTACCTGTGGTGCATCCGTCATCTGGAAGGCAACCCCTACATCAAGCCCAACTTCGATCCTCAGCACCTCTGGGTGGAGCAGCCCGGCGCTAAATACTGGCCCGAAGCGTGACGAATCAGGAATGAGGAGGAATATATAATGGGAAAGACAATCCGCCTGACTATGGCGCAGGCACTGGTTAAATTTTTAGAGCAGCAGTATGTGGATGTGGACGGCAAGGAGAGCCGGTTCGTCCAGGGTATCGCCGGCATCTTCGGCCACGGTAACGTGGTTGGTCTGGGCCAGGCGCTGGAGCAGTATCAGTCCGAGATGCCCTTCATCCAGGGCAAAAACGAGCAGGAGATCGCCCACGTCTGCGTGGCCTACGCCAAGCAGATGCGCCGCCAGGCCATCTACGCCTGCACTGCCTCCATCGGTCCCGGCTCCCTCAACATGGTGACCGCCGCCGGTACCGCCTCCGTCAACAAGATCCCCGTGCTCCTGCTGCCCTCCGACACCTATGCCGACCGGCAGCCCGACCCGGTGCTCCAGCAAATGGAGCAGGACCAGGACTACTCGGTCACCGTCAACGACGCTTTCAAGGCGGTGAGCCGCTACTGGGACCGGGTGCAGCGCCCCGAGCAGCTCATGGTGGCCATGCTCAACGCCATGCGGGTGCTCACCGACCCCGCCCGCACCGGTGCCGTGACTGTGTGTCTGCCCCAGGACGTGCAAGGTGAGTCCTACGACTATCCCGTGGAGTTCTTTGCCCGCCGGGTGTGGCACATCGAGCGGGCCATCCCCTCTCCCGCCGCCGT
>UMCB01033842.1_pt1 | contig 16263 bp, 20 predicted proteins | sample 1964151 | NCBI WGS metagenome assembly UMCB01 (sample SAMEA4835960, study PRJEB28245) | human gut metagenome | biome: gut microbiome; material: fecal sample | place: Denmark | collected 2008
GCAACCGCCCATGCGTTACGATCTGGGTGCCGCGTATTTGCGCCAGACGGCCAATGCCTCCGCGCGGGTGCGTGCGTGGAGCTCCCGCATCGCGCGGTTGGCGTGGGTATATATCGTATTGCGCGACACCGTAAGCTCCTCGGCGATTTGCGTCGTGGACTTTCCCTGGAAGAACAGTTGAAGGACCTCATCCTCGCGCTCGGAAAGCGGCTGCCATGGGCGGGTTGCATCCGTCAATCGCGCGTGGGCCGTCGCGGCGTCCGATAGACCCGTCCCGTCCGGGTCATAGGCTCGGCCTTGCGCCAGCCGCCGCAGAGCCGCACCTATCGCACCATTGGACCGGGCCTTGGGTATCAGCGCCTGAATGCCCATATGCGCGAGGTCGGCCTGATGTACGTGCGGATCATACGAAGTCAAACCGATGATGCCTATGGAATCCGTCGCCCGGCGTATATCGTGGCATACCGCTATCACCGAGGCGTCAACGAGCACCATATCGACGATGAATACGTCGGGAGCCGCCTCGGCGGACAGACAGCGTTGCAGCGCGAGGTCTGAGACCGGCGTGTGCCATAGGATGCTCGATTGCGGCACGATACGGCTCAGGTTATGACATATGGCCTGGATCGCGAGTGCGTCACTGTCCAGTATCGCGATGGTAAGGGTGCCCGTCGTTGATTGCGCGGCCATGAATCGCCTCCTGCTCCTGTGATTGGTACGGCGAAATCGAGTCAATCATGATGCGGCCGGCGGAACGCCCCTCAAGGTCATACGAACGGTCAGACTTTGCGGCATTGTGTCACACAACACGTGACATGGGGTTGGGCTCACAGAAGAGTCCAGCTACATTTGCATATTGTATGATTCGACTTTGAGCGAAGGAGATTGATTGATATGAAGTATCGCAGGTTATGCGGTGTATTGGTTGTCGTGGCGATGCTATTCGGTGTTGCAGTAAATGCATATGCGTATGAGGGTACATTCAACAGTTATCTTGGCGGTGTAGTTGGCGGCTTTCAATCACGTAAATGGAAAGATTTGAATCGCACCGCGAATGCAACTACTGTCGCGTATACAAATTGTCGTATCCAGACCGGTAACTTGGAGAACTTCTTCTCTACCGGAGTGACATTAAAACAAACGCGGGGTATCCTACCTGCTAAAAACTTGGGGACGAAGAGCTACCCATGTGCTCGTAAAACGGGCAGTAATGGAGGCGCCAAATCATGGGGCAGGCAGTCTTCTGGCACATACTATTTTGAAGTTGCTTGGACTCCGGGCAACGATCGTATGTCGGTTAGCAAGGTGCGAGTTACGTGGTAACGGAAAACGGCGTGCCGCTTGTCGGAGAACCGCATCGATCCCTCGCATTGCGGGATGTGACGTATGCGTATGCTCGGCGTGCGAAGCCGGTATTGGACGGTCTTTCGCTGGAATTCCGTCCCGGATTCACCGCATTGCTGGGGAAGAACGGTGCCGGCAAGTCCACGGTGCTGAATTTGCTGGCGACGGTGGTGACTCCGGGCAGTGGTTCGGTGGCCATTGACGGGGTGCCGGTACGGCGTCAAGATATTCGCGCGTATCGTTCTCGGATAGGCTGGATGCCTCAGAACATTCCCGTACTGCCTCGTTTTACCGTGCGCGAGAGTGTGGAGTATTACGGCTGGCTGGCCGGCGTGCCCAGGCAAGAGCTCGCGGGCTGCGTGCGTTCCGCGCTGCGTTCCGTGGACCTGCAGGCGAAAGCGCGCGAACGGGTCTCGACTCTATCCGGAGGCCAGTTGCGCAGACTCGGCGTGGCTCAGGCGCTTGTGCACGATGCCGAATGGCTGATTCTTGACGAGCCGACGGCGGGGCTGGATCCGGTGCAGCGGCATTCGCTGTTCGAGCTGCTGCGGTCGTTGCGCGGCACGGTGAACTGCATTGTCTCCACGCATGACATCGACGGGTTCGAGACTGTGACGGACCGCGTCTCCGTTTTGGATTCCGGACGGAACATATGGAACGGTAGCGTCGGTGAGTTCTCCGCTTTCGCACGACGACGCGACACGGCGACGGGCTCAGCTGGTGACGCATGGGGCAGTTCTGCTGGTGACGCTGCTTTTGTGAATCTATTGGAAACGGTGACCGAGAGAAGTTCGGCTGATGCGGCAGAAAGCGATGCCCCGGACGCCGTGCCCACCAGGATGCCGGCGCGGACAGTCGCCGGTTTTGCATCGCAAAGCCCGAACGCAAACAAGACGGCGGAGGAGTGATGGAGAGCGCATTCAGCCCGCATGCCGGGCGAACGCCGGCTGAGCATGCGGGAATCCGCAATGATGCTGCCGGTAGTCGTCGCCGAGATGTCGCAGCCTTCCCGTGGAACTTTGGCGGTCCGGAACTCCATAGCGCTGCCGTGCTGGGGCTCCCCGCCATGATTGCGTTGTGCGTGTGCATAGCCATGTTCCGCGATTACATCGGCACGGCACTCGCCAGCCATTATTGGGCATCACTGATCACTTCGGCGAATTCGTTCATCTTGGCGATTTGCCCGATAGCTGCCGGCTGCGCGGCTTGGGATGTGGGCTCGCTGCGACAGGGACGGGTGTTGGCATACCCATCTGCGATTTCACGTACTGTCGTTCTGAGCCGTGCGGCGATGCCCTCACTGGCATCTGGATGGCTGTGTCTGCTCGGCGCATGGCTGTTCATGCTCCCATCGGCATCGGGTGCGCCGACCGCGGCTGATATCGTGACGTTGTGCTCCGGGCCGGTCATCGTGCTCACATATGTCATGTTCGGCCTGATGCTGGGCCTGCTGATTCCCGGAATGTTTTCGGTTCCCGCAGCGCTGTTCCTCGCGTATTGCTGGATGGTGCTGCCTTCCGCCGTGGAACCGCTGTGGCTGCGTCACCTCAACGGGTTTGAGGATGGTTGCTGCCTGCCCGACACGGCATTGTCGCTGAGCGCTTCGTTCGCTCCTCTCATCATTGCGATTGGCATGAACCTGATGTGTGCGTTATTGGCCACCGCCTCAGTACGGGCGATGGTCGTCGGATGGCGCAGCCATGACAGGACCGTTGCCGGCTGTTCCGTCTGCGCAATAGTCGCTCTATGCGCCACCGTCGCGGTAGCCGTCCCGCTGGTACTGCCGTTCGGCGCATATCCGGTTATCGCAAGGACGACCTCTACTGTCTGTGACCGGCGAGATGGCATCACGGTCTGCGTTTGGCCGGAACATCGTAATGCCATGTCGAGATTCTTTCAGCCGGCTGCCGACTTGTCCGGGAAACTTGGTCGAAATGGATATGTGACGCCTGCCAAGTTGTCCGAATCCCCGGCGGATCATACTGCATGGCTGTTCAGCGCTGAAGACAGTGAACAGTTGTCCGGCGATGAGATTGCCTCGTACCTGCTGTCCGGTCTGCTGACGTATGACACCACACAGAACGGATGCGAGATATTGGACACGCAGGCACGTGATTATCAGGTCGCTGAATTATGGATGACGAACGCTGCCGGCTTGCATGAAGACGGCGAGGATGGCCCAGCTGCCGATACTGTGCCGTCGGACGTCGCCAAGCAGCTTACGCGGCTCGACGCGAAATCCCGGAACGAGCAGGCCCGATGGGTTGCCGACACCATGCACAGGCTTCGCGGTTCATGCGGAATGGAGTGATGTTCGGTTCCGCTAAGCTGAAATCATCCGCCGAAAGGTTGTAAAGAAAACGACATGCCTGTGCATGCCGAAACGAGAAAGGGGCGGAATGCGGTTGTGGATGAAATCCCGGCGGCTGGCACTGCTGACGATGCTGTGTTTGGCCGCGCAGCTTGGCACGCTGCCATTGGCGTCCATGACGGTTGGATTGCCTGCGCTGGTCGGTTCCGGCGTGAGTCTGCCTCTTGCGACGTTGGCGGCGCTTGTGCCTGCGACGATGATTGCGTGGTCGCTGCCTGGCATGTCTGCGGCTGATGTGGCTGCCGTCAGGAATACGTGGCTGATGGATCGTGCGGCGTTGCTGGTGTTGATCGCGGGAATGATGGCACTGGGTGCGGTGATGATACCGGTATATGGCACGGCCGGGGTCGCGCAGGCGCTATCTGTGGGCGGACTTGGCTGCTTCGGGGTGATATGTGGCCGCCTGTGCGGACTGAGAGTTGGCGCGGCGGCACCTGCTTTATACCTGTTCGTCTGTTGTGCGATTGGCGAGCGGGCAGGTGGACGCTTGTTCTTCTGGCAGTTTCCCCTGATGACGACGCTTGCCCGTCAATCGGCCGTTTGTGTGGCCGTATTGGTCATATCGGCATGTGTCTGCCGGGTGCCGGACCGCGTGCGCATCGCGGCCGTGCGCACGCTATAAGGAACTCCTATAGCCACGCCCGCTTGTCAGCCGCCGCGGCACGATACAGTACCAAGCATGTGCAGATTACTGGGATACGCGACATCGGGATTCAACCTGAGCCTCAACGACGTCCTGGGCATGCACGAGGTGACGGATTTCCGGGATCTCAGCGAGATTCACAATGACGGTTGGGGTGTCGCGTTGCTGTCGAACCCCACTGAGCTGCCGTTTGCCGCCGGCGAGGTACGCAAGCCCGAGACCGGCACGAAACTGTACAAGAGCACACTGGCCGCCCGCCATGACCCGATTTTCCGTGACTTTGCGGACGACCCCGCACGCGGTGGCCTGTGGCACCTGCGTCTCGCCAGCTCCAACCTGCCGCTGATTCTGGAGAACCAGCAGCCGTTCTTCGCGAACGGGCTGAGCTTCATCCACAACGGCGACATCTCCGACGACCGCGGCATCAACATCGTGCTCAACCGCGCGTACCCGATCAATCAGGGTGCGTTCCTGTCGACCGGCGGCCGTTCCGACTCCGCGATCTTCTTCTCGGTCATCCTCGAATACATCGCGTTCGGCTTCGCGCTGGACGAGGCCGTGGCGCAGGCGGTACGCCAGCTGCGTCAGGCGTACCCCAAGTCCAGCTACAACTGCATGATCCAAAGCCAGGACCAGCTCGTGGCTTTGTGCGCCGCCGGCCGCGAGAAGACGTCGCCGCGCATCGTCGAGATTTACGACGAGTACGGCAAGGGCGAGAAGGCTCACGATTACCGTGTGATGAGGTACCGTGACGTGCAGGACTGTGACGGCAAGCCGTCCGGTGTGGTCGTGGCGAGTTCCGGCTTCGAGCAGAACGAGTCCGATGGCTGGAAGGTGCTGGAGAACGATCAGATGATCGTGGCGTCCAACCGTACCGGCGAATACCACGTGCGCTCCATCTGAGAGGCGTCTACCGGGCGATTGATGGCACCCGGCATCTGTAACATGCTCGCAACGCTCTCCTCTTTTCCTCCTCGCCGGCGCGACACGCCCGGATTGCGCAGCACAATCGACGTCGCTGTTTATGATGAAGGCCGGAAAATGGCTGATCTGTGGAAATGCACCTTGCGATTGTGTGATGTTATCAGCGTGTCGCGATGGCTACAATGAGCCGTATGACCGGTTATATCCCCACACTCGACCAGATTGACGAGCTGCACAAGAAAATCGCCCCCTCCCAGGCCGCCTATGACCTGGTGCACACGCATTGCGTTGTCGTGGCGACCATCGCCCGCCAGCTCGCCCGCCATCAGAACGCGCTGTTCACCAACAAGCTGGGCCAGGGCAGCGGCAACGCGCTTGACGATTCCGCCGGGGCAGCTGAACAAGCCGACCTGCCGTCGGACGGCATCACCGGTGGCCGTGTGCCGAAACGCCTGATCGACGAGCATCTGGCGACGATCGGCGGCCTGCTGCACGACATCGGCACGTATCGCGTGCTCAAGCATGACGGCAGTGATGGCGAACCGCTGCAATTCGACGGGAAACGTTACATCCTGCATGGCCTGCTCGGCTACGAGTACTTGCTGGAGCAGGGCGTGGACGAGTCCATCGCCCAGTTCGCGCGCAATCATACTGGGGTCGGCCTGACCCAGCAGATGGTCATCGCGCAGAACCTGCCGCTGCCTCCGGTCGATTACATGCCGGTCAATCTGGAACAGGAAATCGTGATGGTCGCCGACAAATACAACAGCAAGTCGATACCGCCGAAGTTCCTGACCGCGCAAGCCTACGCCAAGCGTGCGGAGCGCTATGGGGAGGCGAACAAGCGGCGCTGGCTGGATCTGGTCGACCAGTACGGCGTCCCCGACGTGCCGGCCCTGGCCGCGAGGTTCCACATGCGCATGATCTAGGTGGAATCAATACGCCCCCGCTGGGTGGATAGCCCGGTGGACTGCCCACCCAGCGAGGGCGTATCAGATGAGGCCGTTTATAGCTTGATGATGGTTTCGGCTATGTTGGCAACGGCTTCTGATTCGGTGAGGATGATCACGCAGCGCTTGGGGTCGCCGTGGGTGAGCGACGTGAGCAGCTGCAGGATCTCCACGCTGTCGTCATCGTTCAGCCCGCCCGTGGGCTCGTCGGCGATCAGCACCTCGGCCTCGCAGGCGATGGCGCGCGCGATCGCCACGCGACGCTGCTCCACCACGTCCAGCTTGCCAACCGGAGCGTTCGGGGTATCCACATCGAAATGGACCTTGTGCAGCAGCTCGCGTGCGATCACCGGCTTCGGCTTGAGGAACGTGCGCCCGGAGGCATCCATCGCATACACCAGGTTGCGTTCGGCGCTCATGTCGTCTCGTACCGCATACTGCTGCGGCACCAGTCCCAGTCGATGTCCACGGACTTCGCCGGGTTCAAGCTCCAGCAGGTTCGCGCTTTTGTTCATCACATTGCCGTCATGCGGCCGGATGATGCCGCTCATCACGCCCATCAGGGTCTCGTGCAGCACGCGGTCGTTGTCGGGCAGCAGCACCGAGTACACATGCCCGGCGTAGAACGCCTGGTTCATGCGGTCGAGCACGTGACGGCCGGACTTCTTGTCGGTCACTGTGACCTTGTTCATCGAGAACGTCGGGTAGGACTTGAGACGGATGCTGTCCGCCTTGCTGCGCTTGAGCTCCTTGTCGATGCGCGATGACAGGCGCATTGCAGGGTCGACGCTGGCCGATGCCAGGGTGACCCTGCCGGCCCTGGTCTTCTTCTGGCCATCACCGGCCGTCTTGCCCCCGGTGCTCAGCTTGAGCGTTTCGTTGACCTTGCTGGCGTTGGCCGCTGCCACATCCAAGTTCTCGTCGGCGGTGTCCGCCGCCGTGGTGCCGGTATCAGCATCGCCGGTATCGGCACTGGTGTTATCGGCAGTGTTGTCGGCACTGGCCGGCTCCTGCGCGGCGGCATCCTGCGTATCATCTCCGGGCTTCTCGTCGTCGGCCGGTGCCTCCTCGGCGGAGCCATCCGTCGCGACCGTCGTATCGGCTTCCGCGGTAGTGTCGATTTCCGCGTCGGCAGCGTCGATCACGATGGCGTCGGAGTCGTCACCGTCGTCGTCGAAGACGATGGAGAACTGCACGCTGTCCGGTACCGTCGTCGAATCGCTCGCTCCGGCGGCATCCGGGGATTCGGTTGCCGTGTCGGCCGTGGCGTCGGCTGCCGCGTCTGATTCGACCGCCGTGTTCTCGCCTTCGGAACCGGTCAGTGTGACGTCGTCCTCGTTCATGTCGTCCGCCTTATTCGTGTTCGTGTCGTTCATGCCTGCTCCTGTGCCGATTCCGCCGTATCGTCGGCGTCTGCCGTATCACTGTCGTTCGCTGCGTTGTCGCTTGTTACGGTGTCGTCCGTCCCGCCGTCATCCACGACCTCGACCTCATTCGAGGAACGGGCCGCAAACAGCGTCCTGACACGGAACAGCAGCACGCGGATCATGGCGATCACCATCAGAACCACAATCGTGCCGAGACCGCTCCAGATGACAGTCCAGATCAGGTTGCCCGGCACACTGACCGCATTGCCGTCGGCGAGCTTCGTGGCCAGCGGCTTGACCGCGAACGCGCCGACGACCATGCCTACGGCGAATCCGACAAGGTTCAGCAACAGCGTCTCCAGCATGAACTGCCAGGCGATACGCCCACGCGAGACGCCGATGACGATCTGGTTGCCGATTTCACGCCGACGGCCGACCAGCAGGCTCGATCCCCACGAAAGCAGCAACAGCACCGCGCCCACAATCCAGAGGGCGGCGAGCATAGGCTTCATCGAGCTCGCCAGGGAGCGCAGCGGCGCGATCTGCTTCTCGTGCTCGATTAGCGTCGGCGAGGTGAGCTCATGGTTCGCGGGCAGCTTTGCCTTCTTGATGACTTTCTCGAACTTCCGATAGGTCGACATGCTGTCGAGCAGGAACGAGATGTTCAGGTCGGGAATCAGCCAGCCTTTGCCGTCGGCCGCATACAGGCCGTCCATCGCGAAGGTGTAGTACGCGGTGTAGATGACGTTGTCGCGGTTGTCCTTGGCGAGCTTGGCGTCCGAACCCTGCCCCGCGGCGGCCGGCTCCGTGTACTCGTAAATGCCGCGGACGGTCTGCTCGATGGTCTTCTTCGCGTCGTTCGGGAACGCGACGGTGAACTTGTCGCCCACGTCCAGGCCGTTCTTCTTCGCGAACGCCTGTGAAATCAGCACGCCTGTTTTCGACTGGCTCGAGTAGTCCAGTTGCTTGCCCTTGACGATCCTGTACCGGCCGAGCTCGTTCTCATGCGCGGCCTCCAGCGAAGAGAAGCTGCGGTACAGCATCTCGCCGCCGGTCTTGTCGGCGCTCTGGTCGTCGGTGCCGGCGATGGCCTTGACGTCGCCGCTCTGCCGCACCGGCACGGTGATGGTGAGCGCATAGCTGTACGTCAGGCCGGCGGCCTGCAGCGCAGACGCGTAGTTGTCGTATGCGTCGAACGCCAGGTAGTTCTTCGTATAGGAAGAATCGGCGCCGTTGTAGGTTGCCTTGGTCTTCGCATCCGGGCGGATGACGGCGCTGACCAGCTGGGGGTTGTAGCCATCGGTGGCCGATTCATCGGCGTGCAGGACGGAGAAACCGAACAATGTCCCGAATGTGACGATGATGGCGATGAACATGGTCAACAGCGTGCGCCATTTGCGGCGGACTATGGATGACCATGCGTTCTTGAGAACGAACATGCGTGTACTTCTCCAGTTCTTCCCAGCGGGGGCTGCGATCATGGCAACCGTGCGCCCGCGTTTTCGTGACAGTGGCCGGGACGCCACCCGAAGAACCCCGAAAGGCCCCGTAAAGCACGGCATCCCGTAGGCAACACTATGGTCGCGCTATGTGTATGTTATCTTGCTCCATACTGTTATACCCCTCAATGAAGTCTGAAAGCAGTCTGACAAGGTCGCGGGTGTTGTGCCGGGCCATCCTTCCGGTCCCGGGCAATGGTGAAAAAAACGTCGAAATACAACGGTTCAGAAAGAAGACTTAGCGTGCGGTAAGCATCGCACGGTATCATCTGAGGTTGTATTACGTAGCGTCGAGAGCCGGTCCGCCCGAAAAGACGGTGTGACGGCAGGCCATCGAACCCGACGGAACGATAACGGTCGTCGCGTGGAACGACGGACGCGACAAAACGGAATGTAACACGAAGCAAACGAGGTTAACCCATGCGCCGATCCCCCCAGCACATCGGACGAAAAGGACATCAATTCCTGTCTCAAGCGCTGCGTCCGCGGCGCATCGTGCTGTATGTGGTGTTCGTGCTACTGGGAGCCGTGTTGTCGGTCGTCGGCATCTACGGAATCTCCGCGCTCAAACTGTACACGGAGGCGAACCGCTTCATCTCCGCTTCCGAAAACCTCGCCAACACCGCGCTCGGCTGCGGTGGCGGAGGTAACATCGGCACGTCCGCACGTGAGATGGTGACGTCCACGCGGGCGCTGCGCGACGAACTGGACAAGTCGCAGTGGACGTTCCTGCGCGACCATACGGCGTACGGGAACGACATCACCGCCGCGCGCACGATGCTGGACGCCATGGGAAACCTGGTGGACGGGCCGTTCACCGATTTGATGGACCTGAGCAAGCAGCTGTCCGGCTTCTCCATGAAAGACAAATCCGTCGACCTGAGCGCGGTGACGGCCATGCCGGGCATCGTCAAGCAGGCCCGAGCCGACATCAAAGTCGAGACGCGGCGGCTGGAGAAGCTGGCGCCTCCGAAGAGCTCGAGCATCGCCTCCATGGTGAAGACCGGCGTCTCCGGCCTGAAATCCGTGGACAAGATGCTCAACGAATACGACGAGCTGATCAACCTGCTGCCACAGCTGCTGGGCGAGAACGGTGAGCGCACGTACCTGGTCGCGATCTACAATCCGGCCGAGCTGCGGTCCGGCGGCGGCATGGTCGGCAACATCGCGCCGGTGACCGCCGACCACGGCAAGGTCACGATCGGCGACTTCATCGCCACCACCGACATCACCTACGGAACGCAGCCGTACGATGCCGAGAACGTCAAGGAAGCCGCGGTGTTCGGCGACCAGGTGTGGAAATACCCGCAGACGACCACCGTCAACCCGAACTTCCAGCGGGCTGCGGTCACATTGAAGAACATGTGGCTCGCGCAGCCGGGCAACGAGAACCAGGAGATCGCCGGTGTGTTCGCGCTTGACCCCGTGTTCCTGCAGTCGCTGATCGGTGCGACGGGATCGGTCAAGCTCAGCGACGGCAAGGTGCTGGACGGCACGAACACGGTCAAGTTCTTCCTCAACGAGCTGTACGTGGACCACCCGATCTACAAGGAGCAGAACGCCTACACCAACAAGGCGTCGAAGACGATCATGACCCACGTGTTCTCGGGCGTGGGCACGTCGACGCTGTCGCCGATGCTCAAGGCGCTGCGGCAGACGTCCGCGAACGGCCATTTCAAGCTGTGGATGGCGCAGGAGGAGGAGCTGGCGGCGCTCGTCCAGACCAAGGTCTTCGACGCGAACGTCGCGGGCATGATTCCCGGCAGTGTGGAACAGCCGAAGGCCGGCGTCTACGTGACCGAGGCGAAGCCCAGCAAGCTCAGCTGGTATCTTGAGCCGAGCATCACCGTCAAGAAGACGTGCGGCAGCGATTTCGCCGCGAACTCGTACCGCATCAGCGACGAAGTGGATGCGCCCGCCCGAGCCACCAACCCCATGACCATCGCGAACGCCGGCCTCGGCGACGAATACACGGTGACGGTACGGTTGAAGAACACGATGACCGAGGAGCAGGCGAAGTCATTGCCGGCGTTCATTACCGGCAATACGGAGAAGGGCACGATGCAGCCGCGACTGTTCCTGATGGCGCCCGAAGGCGGCGCGATCACGTCGCTCGCCTACGAATCCGGCGAAATGGTGTCGAATGGCACCGTGGAGGACCGCCAGTTCATCAACCTGCGTCTGACCCAGGGCATCAAGCCGGGTGAGACGGTGACCATCGCGTTCACCGTGCGGGCGGCGGAGAAGGCGAAGTCGACGCTGGACGTCGTCACCACGCCGATTATCAACGAGAAGGGCATCTACACGGGCACCAACGGCAAGGTCACCGACACGTGCGGCGCTGATGTGCCGGATGCGGTGGAGGACCAGTGGGCGGGAACTGGCAGCGACGGTTCCGACGGTGGCAAATCCTCCGGCAAGACCTCATCGAAGCCTGCCGACGAGAACAAGAACTCCACCGACTCCTCCAATGGAGGTGTGCTGGACAAGCTCAGCAGCATCAAGGATGGCCTGAGCTGTCCGGTGGATCTGAAGAAATTCATGTAGCCACGGACGGCCGCGCGGGCACAGCTGTGCGTGTCCGCGCGGGCACCTTACATAGGCTGACCGTCAGCGCTCCTTCGGCCGCTGCTCCTCTTCGATCAGATAGTTCGGCCGGTTCTTGGTCTGAATGAACGTGCGGCCGAGATATTCGCCGATGACGCCCAGCGCAAGCAGCTGGATGCCGCCGAGCACCAGCACGACGATCATCAGCGACGCATAGCCGGGCACGTCCACGCCGTTGACGATCGTATGCACGAACACGACCAGAGCGTAGATGATCGCCGACAGCGACATGATGCCGCCGCAGATCGTGACCGCACGCAGCGGCGCCACCGTGAACGAGGTGAACCCGTCGATCGCTAGCTTCATCAGCTTCCAGTAGTTCCATTTCGTCTTACCGGCGCAGCGTGGGTCGTGATCGTACAGGAACTCGATCTTCTTGAAGCCGATCCAGCTGAACAACGCCTTCGAATTGCGCTCGGACTCGCGCAAGTGCTGCAGCGCGGTGACGCATTTGCGGTCAAGCAGTCGGAAATCGCCGGTGTCGCGCTGGATCTGCACGCTGGAAACCTTCTGCAACAGCGTGTAATACAGGTGCGAGGTGGCCTTCTTGAACCAGCTTTCGCCCTTGCGCGAGCGGCGTCGGGCGTACACGTCCTCGTATCCTTGCCGCCACAGCTTGACCATGTCGCCGATCAGCTCGGGCGGATCCTGCAGGTCGGCGTCGATGATGACCAATGCGTCGGTGTCGACCGCATCGATGCCGGCGAGCATGGCATGCTCCTTGCCGAAGTTGCGGGAGAGGAAGATGAAGCCCGTGTCGAAACGGTTGCTGGCGAACTCGCGGATTTCGTCGCGGGTCGAATCCTTCGACCCGTCGTCCACGAACAGGAAGCGATAGTCGATGCGATCGTCATCGTCCGGTGCCAGCTGGGCGTTCTCAGAGAGCGTGGTGAGCCGGGCGAACAGCATCGGCAGCGACTCCTCCTCGTTGTAACAGGGTATGAGAATCGTCACGGTGCGTTTGTTTTCGTTCATTGTCTCTTCCCTTTGATGCCTGAGCTGGTGCGACGGCCTGCGGCATGTGATCGACTTCCGCTAGCCATGATAGTGGATGTTGTTTATGCGCGTGGTGTTCCATTCTGGCATTTTCGTATGGTTTCACCGGTCTTGATGGCCGGGCTGGCCGGTTCCGCCGTCAATGTGGACAACTGTGGATAAGGGGTGAGTTATCCAGATATAAGCGAGTTGCCCACCAGATCGGGCGAAAACGGCTGCACCAGATACCGAGGCCCCATATCCACCGGCGGCAGATCACTACCGCCGGTGCCATCGTCGTTGTTGTCGCCAAGTCCATAAATCTGTGGAACAGTTAAATTGGGCTGAAGCAATGTAGCCATGTCCACATTCAAGAACGCGGCGGCAGCTTGCATATCGTTGATAGACCATGTTGTGTCACTACGCAATTTGCGCGCGACCATCTGGGGCGAGACGCCAAGGACTTTTGCGAAGTCCTTCTTTGGCAACTCGCGCGCTTCAATCATCATTTTCACATTTCGCGCCACTGTGTCTTGCGCTGTATTGGCCGCTTTAGGCGTTGCAATTGCTGTACTCATGTCTTCATTATAAACACTCAGTTTAGTTATGTGCGGCGTGTCGTACTTACACCCATGTAATTTATGTGATACAACTTCCGTATGAGTTTAGAACTACCAACTAGGAAGACCTCGAAGGTGATTAAGTCACTAATCAAACTTCGCAACGTCAAGCAACGCGATGTTGCTGAAGGCGTTGGCATCTCCGAACAACAGCTATGCAACAAATTGCATGGCCGCAACAACTACACATATCGCGACATAGTGCGGCTTGCCGACTACTTCGGGGTGTCCACCGACGTAATCACCGGCCGCGCGCCTTTGGAGGTGGCGTGATGTTGCGTGTGAGCCGTCCGGGCGAGGTTGCTGTGGTGTATGCGGACAATTTACGCAATGAGGTCATTGTGATCGATGATGCTGATTCCGTGGTCGTCGTTCCATGGCAAATCGATGACGGTATGGCTGAGTTGATTAAGGCCGGTGTGAGGGCCGGCCTTAATCAGGCAGATGGGTCAGGCCAGAATGCTCCTGTTTCCGGCGTCGATTGCCCACCAGCCGATGGCTTCGCCGTTGATGGTGATGAACCGGTCGGTTCCATCGGTGAAGCGGACGTGGACCATGCCGGCGGTGTTGGTTCCGCCGAGAGTGGTCTTGTTCTGGAGCGCGTTAAGGATTCGCGCGTATTCATCCGGCGTTGGGTCGATGACCTCAAGCGGTTCCTGACTGTCAAGCCAGATGGTGATTCCGAATTGGGCAATGGGCATTGTTCTTCCTTCCTCCGTCGTTTCCGACGGCTTGTTTGTGTTGCAGCTTCCAGCCTATCGCGGCGGGGGAAGGAGCCTAACCGTCCATCCATGAATCGAGGAGCAGTGAAATGAGCGTCCGTTTCGAGATCACCACGGAACCCGGCACGGTTGCGCCGGGTGATCTGGTGGTGTTGCGTCTGGTGACCCAGAAGGGCGGCGTGAAGTGGACGTGCGGCATCGTGAGGTGCTTCACCGACGACGAAGACCAACCGGCCATCGTGCTGAACACCGGCAAGATACCGGAGTACGACGGTTACGCGCTGGTGTGCTGCATCAAGTCCATACCCGACGAAGTGCAAATGGCGATAACCGACGAAGGCGAGGTGGTGGGATGAACGCGGCTTACAAGGTGCTGTACGCGCTGGCCGTGTGGTCGGTTGCGTTGATTCTGGCCGTTATTGGCGCGTGGTGGCCGCTGGCGCTGGTGCTGGCGTGCGGCCTGTTCGAGTGGCTGGGCGTTCCCGAGCGTGTGGGCGCTTGGCTTGGGGGTGATCGCCGGTGATGTGGTTTCGGTTGGCGCTGGCCGCGCCGTTCGGATTACTGGCGGCCCTGTTGTGGTTCAGTGGCACCGCCGTGGCAAAGCTGGCCATGCTGGTGGCCGGCTGGGGCGGGCATGGCCCGGTTAGGTTCAGGTGCGAGTTATGAGCGACAAACTGAGCTTGGCCCAGCGTGATAGGGGCCATTACACGTTCACCAGCGTGGTGAAGCCCACCGGGCTGATAGCGCTGTGCATAACGCCGCGCTTCGGAGAGTTCGAGGGTTTGGGGCGGATGACCAAACCTGTGGTGTATGAGTTCACGCGCGAGGAGACGGCCGGGCTGATCGGCTGTCTGGACGAGCTTCTTGGGGACGACGCGCCCCACTAGCGGCACGTCTGCGATAACTGAATATGCCTTTGATCCAGCCGAAGGTCGGTTGCTGGGTAGGCGTGATAAAGCACCCGGCCGCGCTTCGCCCAGCGCGTTACAAACACACCAATCGTGGGTTGGTGGTTACAACGGCCGATGGTAAGGCCATGCGGGTGTGTCATCGAGGGACCCATGTCGCCTTCACAGGAAGACCGAGGGGCTTCACCGGCCACGGCCGGGGTGTGGGTTCCACCCGTCTTGCGCCTTCGGGCGCGCGCCTTTGGCTCCGGCCCGGCTCCGTTACGAAGCCTTTCAAGGTGTCCTTAAGCGAGAGCGTTAAGCCCTTTGCGGGCTTGCGTTTTCGTCTATAAGGGCACCACACCTAACCCTTCACCACCCGAAGTCTTCAATGACTGTTTATCGACCACATGACTTGATTACAGAAAGCGAGAACCGATTATGAGCATGGTTTACACCGGTGATCTACGCACGAAAGCCAAGAACCGGAAAACGAACGAAAAGCGGCAGTTCGTTAAGGACATCAAGAACGCCGTGAAATGGAACCTGCCGAGATTGGAGCATGACACCACCAGCATGGAGAACGTGCCGAGAGAAATGGTGACGAGATTGCTCCGGTTGGACAAGGTGGCGACGAAGACAGACCCGGAAGGCAAGCACGCCATGCAAATGCTGATCGCGTCCGGCTACGTGCTTCGCCCTGTTCGCCAGTTCGGACGCGAGTACTTCAGGCGCGACGATCTGGTGCAGTCCCTCAAGGCTTACGTGGGGGCGTGATTATGCCGGCTATTTTGAAACTCACTATTGAGGAAACCGACGATTCGGGCACCACCACGACGCTGCCGCTTGCCTTCGGCATGTACGACGATATGGGATACCCGGTGGCCGGCGTGTACGACGCGCTTAAGGGCGACCATAGGCGTTTGCGCTTCGCCACTTGGTTGCTGCCGTCCGTCACCGAAGCGATTGTGCAAGCGAACTACGGCACCGACCAAGATTCTGGGGCCGGCATATGAACCCGCGCGCGAAGCTCACGGCCAAACAGGCGGCACGTTATCTTGGCGTGAGCGAAAGCCTGTTGCGCAAGTGGCGCGGCGAGCATATCGGCCCGGTGTTCTACAGGCCCACGGACGCGCCAAATTGCCCCGTGCTGTATGAGGTGGCCGACCTCGACATGTTCGTGGCGCAGCGCAAGCGCAAGGCGGCCCAACGTGCCGCGTAGACAAGTAGTCGCCCCGTCCATTCGCGCCGCCGAGATAGCGGCGTGGGGCAACGACTGTTGGCTGGAACTGCCCGGCTGCACCCGCGTGGGCACCGAAGACGACCACATAGTGCCCCACGCGCACGGCGGCAA
>UMCB01031315.1_pt1 | contig 16253 bp, 17 predicted proteins | sample 1964151 | NCBI WGS metagenome assembly UMCB01 (sample SAMEA4835960, study PRJEB28245) | human gut metagenome | biome: gut microbiome; material: fecal sample | place: Denmark | collected 2008
CCGGAGCTTTAACTGGATAAATTTCTGATTATTTGATAGTCCCAGAAGAGGACGGAAAGAGGTAAATTATGGAATATTTATTTAACGAAGAAAAGGTGACTTTAATAGTATCTACTTATGCCAGTTACAACAATTTGTATGTGGGTCTTATAAGTGAAGGCGAACCGTATGCGGATATTACGGTAAACTTGGAGCCTTTAACAGATCCGTATACCGCTTTTGTTGACACAAACAATCTTCCTAATATTGGGAAATTTCTTACAGATAACCATATTGCAGAATATCTTGGAACAATTCAGACAAGTGGTTACTGTGCATATCCTTTGTACAGATTTAATCCCGAAATCATTAATAAACTTATGGGCTGGGAAAATAATTTTAATCCGGCTTATAATGACATTTATGTGTTTATACCTGCAACAAAGCATATTATAAAGATAGCTGAAGGAACAGGGAATAATCTTAACAATGAAGATTATGCAGAAGGCTATGTAGATTACATAGACTATACAGCATATCAGATGGAAGATGAATTCCCTGAGTATGACGGCGGAATGATTATGCTAAAAGAAGAATTCCGAATAAAATACAAGTCCACAGAGGAATGCATTCCTGATGTACTGGAAGATTTGTACAATGACAGGGAACAGCCTTTCATTGTACTAAAATAATCAAAAAATAAACCCTGCCGGACCAGTATCGGCAGGGTTTATTTTTTGAAAAAATCTGAAAAATATGTCCCAAATTTTCATAAATCGTATATATGATAGTGAAAACATAATCAGAATATGTATTAATAATATTAAGTAATATTTTGAATTTTGAGAGGTGTTTTCATGGGAAAGAAGTTTTGTCGAGCTGGGTTTGTTCTGCTTGCATTTGTATCATTCACAGCGGGTTTTATTTATGCATTGATGCATTAATTTTCCCAAAAGATTGTATTGGTATCTATGCGGAAATCTATCCCGTAAGGATAGAACTTGTAGACGACCTCATTTTGAGGTTTGAGAGGTATATAATTCTGTATAGGTATAAAACTTTATAATTCTGTATAGGTATAAAACTTTATAATTGTCTACAACACTGATAAACACATATTTATTGTAATGAAAGTTCGTAAAACCTTGATTATGCGAACTTTTGTGTGTTACAATATTCTTGGCGGTTTTTCACTCCTCCAGAGTGAAATTCTTGCTAAGATTTTTTTGCTAAAAATTTTACTAAATTTTTTAGAATATTATTACCATGGAGGAATTTTGTAATGCCATACGAAAAAAAATCCAATTCAGAACTGTTACTGGAACAGCTGGACACTCTCCCGCATTTCTGTTCAGGTCTGCTGTTAAACAGAGCTGCAGAAAGAGAAATCAGTACCAGATTAAGTTATGCAAGAGATCTGAATACATTTTTCCCTTATATAATCAGAACAAAACCCGAATTAAAGGAAAAAAATCCGCATGAGCTTGAAGCTTCGGATCTGAACTGTATATCAGTTGACGACATCGACCGGTTTATTCAGCTGTTTCTTGAAGGTCATTCTCCGACAACCACAGCAAGGATGCGTGCCAGTATATCAGTGATGTTTAATTACCTGGCAAACACTCTCCGCCTGATTGCCAATAATCCCATGACGGGAGTCACAAGGGTAAAGGTTGAATCAAAGGATTATGTAATATTCTTAAGTCTTGAGGAACAGGAAACACTTATTAATACCATTAAATACGGAACCGGTCTGCCTCCGAAACAGCTTAAAAATACAGAAAAGAAAAGCAAAAGGGATCTGGCAATCGTGTTCTTATTCCTTGATACGGGATTGCGATTATCGGAGCTTCAGGGGCTGGATGTTGGCGATATAGACCTGGATCGGTGCTGTGCAACTGGAGTAAGGCGGAAAGGAAATGAATTCAGGGAAGTTTACTTTTCTGATACAGCAGCGGAATATTTAGGAGAATACTTAGAACAAAGAAAATCTGATGTGCGCTACTCTGCTCTCCCATCGGATCCGCTGTTTCTTAATCCGTCCGGAAACAGAATATCTGTAAGGGGAATTGAAAAGATGCTTGATAAGTACATAGCCGCTGCTCTGCCCGGCAGAAATGATATAACTGTACATAAATTAAGAAGTTCTTTTGCGATGAGCTTTTACTCTTCTGAAAAAGATATTCTTGCGTTACAGGAGAGAATGAATCACAAGTCTCTTAACACAACCAACATTTACGCAAAGGCGGCTGAAAATGCAAGTAAACTAACAAGGAATTGGAGAAAAATACATAACACATAAAGAAGTTATTGAAATTTTTATTTACATTTTTAGAAATATAATATATACTGAATTTATGAGCAGAAATCACTCAAATTTTGACCCCCAATCCAAAATTTGAGGAATCAAAACAGGCGGTACATTTAGTACCGCTTCGTTTCGATTTTATAGACAAATATTGATGGTAAAAACCTGAAACCCTTAATTTGATTAAATCCTCGGCTGTATAAATCCTAATTTATCGTCCTGTTTCTTCATAGAAACTATCAAAGAAGCCAATATAATCAGCATATACATTCCTTTCATATCGCAAAATTTCAGTTTAATGCGTCATCAACAATGCTTATAGCACATTCCCCACCATATGCACCATCAATATAAAATGGACAATCAATATAACAGGTATTACTTTTACCTTGTTTTATATCACATTTTTCATTTTCTAATACATTTAACAATTCAGACAGTTTATTATTTTCTTCCTTCGTCATGCTTAAAACACCTCTCTAAATTCCAGTTTACTTCATGAAGATAACCCATCTGGTATCTCCTCTTTTATCCCCAAGCAATGGCTTCATTCCAAATAATTTCATTACTTCTGCAAATGGAATTTGATTTTCATTCCACTTAAAAACTAGTAATCCGTTTGGTTCTAATACTCTCATGCACTCATCAAATCCTGCTTTCAGATATGGTTTCCACTCTTTCGGAAGCACTCCGTACTTTTTGGCCAACCACGATACTGTGCCGGCATGAATCAGATGTGGTGGGTCAAATACAACCACCTTGAATGCATTGTCTTTATACGGCATGTTGCGAAAATCTGCTTTTACATCTGGTTTTACTAATAGCTGTCTTCCATCACATAATGTTGTTTTCAATTCTCGATTATCCTGAAATAATACTTCTTGATTACTCTTATCAAAGTAAAACATTCTGCTTCCACAACACGCATCAAGTACTCTTTTCATGTTTACCATTCCTCCACAAATACTAATTTGTTGCTGTGCGGTTTACCCGAAAATTTTCTCTCGCCTCAAGTCTGTATCCCTCTGGCAGATACTTCGTGATTCCTTCTATACACTTTTCCATGAATTCCTTTAAACTTAACATTATAGTTCCCCTTTCATGAATTTCTTCATACTAACATATATACGATTCTTCCGTTTTTGGGGACAATTTATTTAAAAAAATTTGTGATTGACATACAATGACGGCATATGTCTGTATACTCAATCAAATATACTCTCTCACCACAACATTTCACAAAATACAAGCAAAATAATTAAGAAAACCTTCCGGTCTGGTTTTCAGACAGAACAAATTTCTTATATCTTTTTGCGTACTCTAACAATGCATTTTCTTCTGCATCAATACTTTCATGCAGCGCAATGACAAAATCACTTCGGACAAACTCCCCTCTTTCATATCTACGGGCTTGGTCATCCCACTCCATTAATGTATCCTCATTATCTTCACACGCATTACATAAAGCCTTTCTTTCAGGTTTTGTTGTAAAGTTAAATAAATACGGATATTTAATTGCAAAATTGTCAACCATTTTCCCTCTCCTTTTAATAGAAATACTGCTTTCTTATCGCAAAAACAGTAAAACCGTCTCTTTCTTAACTCTCGAAAGAACTAAATCGGGATACTGTCTCAGCGGTTTTCGGTCATCTTGAACAGTCCAACGGCTGACCTTATATTATCTATTCATAAGCTTTTCATGTTCTTCTGATTGCCTGCTTATTTCTTCCTGTTCAAGCCATTCTGCATAAGAGCAGCCTTGTGCCTGCGCTATTTCCCATCGCTCCCGTTTCTTGCGCTCCTGTTCTTCTCTATGTCTCAAGTCTGCGAGTTCGTTATAATAATTGTCAATTGTATTATTAAGCATTTTGAGGACATTTTCGCTTGGAGTTTTGCCGCCTTCCTGTCCAGCTTTTTTCTGCTTTTCTTCTAATTTTTCAATGAATTTGTCGCATTGGGAACTGGTTATGTAATCACACTGATACCAGGCATTGATATCATCTTCTGTATAGCATTTCTCACCTTTTACTGTCACATATACATTTGATACTTTTTCCCTCTCTCTTTCTGCCCTTTTCTCATATTTTTTCCTTATCTTTCTTAGTTCATTTACTATAGTATCAATTGCTTTAATATCTTCACTCATCTCATAACTCCTTATGCAAACCTTAATTGTCCCGTTGCTTCCTGTTTTACGCGGCAGTTAGGTGTCCTCTCTCCGACGCATAATTCTCTCAGATTCGCCCTTACTAATGCATTAGGTATCATTGGACTTACAGAGTTCCCGCACCGCTTAACCTGTTCTGTTCTTGGATATGTCTTACCAGTGTAATCATGGTCTATAATGTAATCGTCCGGGAAACCCTGGCATCCATATAGCTCTCTTGGCTCCAGCATTCGAAGTCCAATATCTACAATTTGATAATCCTCACCTTCGATTGTTACTAAGCCGAATCGATCCCGCGATGTTACTGTATCTAACGGCTCTTGAATGTCCTGTCCGGTGCCTTGTCCGTAATACTTTATCAGAAATGCCCGAACTTCCCCGAAATGTCCATCTCCGGCCGTAATGGTAGGTAAGGGTTGTCTTATGTCCTTCCCATCGCAGTGATTGTTCATCTGGATCAAATTTGCCGTAACAACGCTGTTATGATCCCACGCTGTTATTGTCGGCAGTGGATTTTCCATGCTTTTTCCGGCTCCCTTATAGCCACCATCATAATATTTATGTAAGAATGATGTAACTAATCCATACCGGTTCGATCCATCCACGGTCATGATCGGATCCTTCATTGTCTGTCCCCGGACTTCTCCCTGTGCTGTTTCGGAATGGTACTGGATCAGTGTAGGACTTATCAAACAGTGCTCATTCTTCCTTACGATTGTTGTGAGTGGCTCCCTTACATCCTTACTCCTATCCTTGGGAAAACCTGTCTGACCGATTTGCTTCATATATGGCTCACACAAATAATGCTTTCCGCTTCCAACTATGGTAGGTAATGGCTGCTTTACATCATGTACTCTAGGGGCTTGTCCTTTTCTCTCCCCATATCCAATCGGGACTATAAAAGGTTCCGGATTATCGAGTACAAACTTTTTCAATCCTCTGGCTATCCTATCCATCGTCTTTTGCGCCAACGGTCTTACTGCCCGGATTCCATATTTTTTCTTGATCTCTTCCGACGTATCAAAAATGCTCGGACACGGTCGGCTGAAATCAATTTGCGTATACGCTCCAACGTAAGGTTTTAAAAGTCCGGCTTTTACCTCTTCGCTGTCTACCGGGCCATGTGTCGGTTCTGGCCATACTATCGGCCTTCCATCGTACCGTGCAATCATGAAAAATCTCTTTCGCATTGTCGGCGCTCCATAATCAGCCGCAACCAGTTCTTTAAATTCCACTTCATATCCCAGATCATTAAGCTGCTGCACAAATTTTTCGAATGTTTTCCCTTGCTTATCCTTGATTGGGTGATGCCGCCGATTTAACGGTCCCCAAGTCTTGAATTCTTCTACATTTTCCAACATAATCACCCTCGGTCTGACAAGCCCAGCCCACCTGCATGCTACCCATGCAAGACCTCTTATATTCTTATCCTTGGGTTTACCGCCCTTCGCCTTACTAAAATGTTTACAGTCAGGTGAGAACCAGGCAAGCCCCACAGGATGCCCATTACATGCCTGCACTGGGTCTACCTGCCATACATCTTCACAATAATGCTTTGTATTCGGATGGTTTGCTTTATGCATTGCAATAGCCTTAGGATCATGGTTAATTGCTATATCCACACTAAAGCCGGTAGCTTCTTCTATTCCGGTGGAGGCTCCGCCCCCACCAGCGAAATTATCAACTATTAATTCCCCGTTTATCATATTAGCACCTCAATCTTTCATCCGTACTTCTGATATGAAACTCAATCCCGGTCTCTTCCGTCATTTGCTCCGCTATCTCCTGCCATTGCATGTACCCACCTGAAAGACTTTCTGTATATTCAGAAAATTTATTCTTAAAATCCATAAGTCTTTTATTTCCAAACCCGAATGCATCTCGTAATGAGTAGCAGCTCATCAGCAGAATAGTGTCAAACATAGTCTGTTTTGTTTCTTCAACAAATGCTTCAACCTGCCCCTTTGATATCTTAATAGGAATATTAGTTATATTCCTGAATTCAAGCTCCTTTTCAAGTGCTTCAATCCCTTTTTCCTTTGCAATCCGTAAAGCGTAAGCCATACCTTCCCTTCTTGCAGATTCTTCCTTGTTATTTCCCATTTCCATTTACCTCTTAAATATAATTTTTCCCAAACACATCCATCCACTCTTCATGGCTGTATAGTTGTTTGAATCTTGCTTGTCCTATGTGCCTCCTTCTTAACTATCAACCTATGTACATATGGATTTGCAGAATTAAGAAAAGACAATTTGCAGATTTTGAAAAAAATCAAGACTGGCTGTCGTCAGGAAGCAATCCATCCCGCAACCAACCTGAGTCGGATGGAGTTTTCTTGCCTATAGCTCGATAGTTTTCTCTTAACCTTGTATATATGAAAATCCTGATTTTAGGACAAATTTTTTTATTTTTTCAATAAAAAAAACTGTCATTTCTGACAGCTTTTCTATCCTGATTGCAATTTACACAAGAAATCTTACTATGCCATGTCCATTAGGGAGCTGTTTAAATTCTCCCTTACCACCATGCAGCATTTTTCTGGCTTCTGAATTAGTAAATCCTGTATTATCACACCAATCTTCTACAAAATCATCCCATGTCCTGTAATATGCTATTATCGGATCTGTCAGATTGTATCTTTTTCTATGTCTTTTCAGACATATGTCGTCATTCTCCGAATAGTCCTTAAAATGGCTGAGATAATGGCTTATTGTCAGCTTATCAGACTCCTGCTCAAAATCAGCATTTTCAATGATGAACTTTTCCATTGCTTTTCTGAGTTCTTTTTTCCATCCCTTACCGAATGTGACCTTGTATGGAATAAATCTGGAACCGTCTGTATCCCAGTTCCCACTTAAGTCTCTTCTCATAAGGTATATGGCGCTGTTATCCTTGCCATCTTCAATACAGAGGTTATATTCTGCTCCGTAATCATCCATGAAGCAATATGCACAGCCCCACATATCAACATCTGTTTTATTAATGATGCCGAAATGCAGTTCAAAGCGGTTTCTTTCTAACATTAATCTCATACTGCATTCCCTCCTTATTCATTTCTGGTAATAAAAACAGATTTTGGACTGTTTATGGACACTGATTTCAGGCTGTTAGGCTTATTAAAGCTGTAGCATCGTTTTTTCGCATACATACTTAATGCCTTAAACATGTCCTGTTCAAGCTGTTCTTTCCAGTCATCACTGTTCCAGTCTACGGATGGTTTATAATCAATATAATCATCTGATACCCAGGATGCATCATCATTGGAAGTTCTTATACAACAGAAATAACCTATGTCAGGTGTTTTGTCTCCTGACTTTCCTTCCTGCTCTTTTGAGTATATATTTACTTCAACATCAATGAATCCGATTTCAAGTACTGCACATCCTCTTAGCGGATCTCCATTTTCAGAAAAGGACTCCAGCCAGTTCTTTCTTAGTTCCGGAACAATCGGTTCTAATTCGGCAGCAGAAAATACATAATCATCTCTGCGTTTTGCTTCCTCAAGGGTAATCACTTCCTTTGAATAAATATCTTCCATAAAATACCTCTTTCCGTCCTTCTTGGACTTTTAAATTGCAATATATCATGTTGTAATTCACCATTTTCTGATATATCACTGTGTTAATAATGCAAGTTAAAAAAATACAGCCCCGTTCTGGGACTGTATTCTGGAATAATACCATATTCTACAAATCAACACTTCTGTAAGATAAAGCATATCTTGCAGCAAGCTCTGTAAACTCATCCGGAGTAAAACATTTACTTTCCGGCTGCTTTTCGTATATGCATTTCAAAATCAGTTCCATAGAAATGATGAATGCCTGATTTTCAATGATGCTTCTGGCGGTGCCATGAAAACACTTATCAGAAGATAAATAATAGGCTTTATGTCCAATTTCATGTGAATCTTCCTTAGTACTGCTCCACTGAATGATCATAAAGTGTTCATAATCCTTGCCATTCTCTTTTATCCATCCAAGAGGCTCCATTGTATATAACGGTTTGTATCCCCTTGGTAATTGTTCCTCTTCATAACGCTGTTCTTTTCTTATGTCAGAAATTTTTGATATCTCTTTTATTGTGTAATCAGTATGATGTGAGAAGAAACAATTATATGCATAGAACTCATTCTCACAGTCATCAACCTGTATTATATTCTCCATGTCACTTGTTCCATGGTCAAAATCCTCGGCATTATCTTCTCTATCTCTCAGAACGATATCCATAAGTTTTTTCTTCGCTTCTTTTGCCGTTCCTGTGAATTTATAGAGGATATTGCCATCCACATCACTGCCTCCAATTGCAATAATCCAATCCATAATCATATTTTACCTCTTTCTGCCTGTAATTATTAGGCCAATATAGTATTTTGAATATGGTATTAAGTTCAAAACGCCCATTACCAATATCCATTCATTCATATAATGCAAGCCAAAAAAATACAGCCCCGGTCTGGAACTGTATTCTTTGATTTTGAGTATTATACTGCCATTTTCTTAATCAGAACCTCATCTATCATTACAGCATGAAGTCTTTTTGCAATATTCGTGGCTTTTTCTTTTACAAGTTCAACAAGTATAGCTTTCCTGTTCTTTTTTATGCAGGCCTCTCCAACAGCTCCGGATCCGGCAAACTGGTCAAGAACAATTTCACCTGGCAGGGTTACATATTCAAGCAGCTGTTCAAACAATGCTGTCGGCTTTTCCGATTGGGAGATAATCTCTTTCTTCGGAACCGGCTGCACATCAAAACAGGTTGGAAGCATACCGTTAGTTCCAGACATATATCTGGTAGGATTACCATTCTCATCAAGTCCTCGCTGTTTATCAGGCTTTAATGCTCTTGGCTTTCCCTTTGAGAATATCATAATATCTTCGGTGTTCTTAGCTTTTCTGCCGGTATTGCTCACAAAAGTACCTTTTTTCCATGCTACTTTTGCATAATACTGAAAGCCTGCAGCCTGTGCCATCTTTTTAATCTGGTACAGATAATCAAAATTGCTTTCAGATTCAGCCGGAATAACCTCACATAAAAATGAACCTTCCTTAAGAACTCTTGCTTTTTCATCAAAATCACGCTGTTCATAGTTAAATACCGGATATGATGCAAAATTCCTGTTTCCACCCTTAGTTGATACTGTGTCATTCCACGGATGATCCGTTATGATACAATCAATAGAACTATCCTCCAGACATCTTAAATTCCTGCCAGAGCCTTCAATAACAATGGCATCTTCTGCTATCGTCATGTAAATTCCCCTGTCAATCTTCCTGAACGCCGTTCCAAGATTTTCATAGATTCTGGCTCTCACGGACTCTTTTGGTATATCTGGGTTTGCATCATAAGCCTCTTTTAATGTGAATTTTGATGACTTGAAAATTTCAATCAGATTCTTTTTAATACTCATAAATTTACCTCCATTTTCAATATATTTTCATTACTATAATGCAAGTCAAAAAAAATACAGCCCCGGTCCGGAGCTGTATTAAGATTAATACCACATTCTTTATTCAATATCGGATTTGATGATTTCAAAGCTGCTAAATTCCACGCATTCACGAATGTAACTGACTGCAGCAAGATCGTTACTTCTATTCACATAAAAATATGGAAATTCTTCCTTGTATCCGGATTCGTAATAATAATCACAATCCACCTTGTCTGCGACTATTCTTATAAGTGCATTTAATTCTTCCTGAGAGCATACTTTAATAGCAATAGTTCCGTTACAGAATTTCTGGATAACCTCAGTTTTTGAATTCGCTTTAAGTATATTCTTATACTCAATATATTCATATTCATTCAATCCGCTACACATAGCAAATCTGCATGTTGCCAGAACAGAATAAAGCATATCAGCAATCTTATCGGTATCATAATCACGAAAGAAATCCTGTGCAGTCTCATATTCTTCACTGCCAGGAAGATAAAATGCATTGCTTCCTATTTTACAGCCGATACCGGTAACACCATAATCTTCAAGACTGTCCGATATTTTAATAAGTCCTTTTTCCAGCCCTGTTTTAATATCCTTATAGCTAATTTCTTCGATAAATTCATCCTTACTGCTTTTATCGGATACATCATCATAATCTGCATGTATTGTAAGATTTGCGCCATCACTATACAAAGCAAACATTGCAGTCCAAATGGATTCTCTTGGCGTGCCGGCAGCATAAGAATATGTTCTGCCTCCTGCTGTAAATTTATAAGGACTTGCTAATACCAAATCCTTATCTTCGTCCTCAATGAACAAAACATCTTCAAGTGCATCATAAGCTTTTTCTACTTCAATATCTACCTGAAGCTGTTCAAATACTGACTGATATTTCCCTTTAACAAAATCAGCATACACAACCATATCGTTAAGTTTTGCAGCCTTGTCATCTACATGGCAGGCATGATCTTTCATAAAATTCTCAATTCTTAGCAAATCCATTAACATAATATACCTCTTTCCGCCTGTAATCAGCAGGCCATCATAATATTTTGAATATGGTATTAAGTTTTATCACCTATTATCAATACTCAATCATTCCTATAATGCAAGTCAAAAAATACAGTCCTGTTATAGGACTGTATTTGTAATGTTAATACCATATTCTTATTCCAACATTTCAGGATTGGTGAATTACAGCCATATTTAGAACTGTGTTAATCTGGAACAAATTCATCTATATTTTCATCAGTCAACACAATAGTTACTCCGCAGTTTCCTTCCCAGTAATCATCCTGCATTATGTATTCACCTAATTTTTTATCGAATTTTGGCTCAAAATGCCAGTTGCATGAATGATAAAGGTTTCCTGAAAACAATTCTCCTCTATATCGAGATTCGGGTATATGAGTATATTTTTTTGAAAAATCAATTTTTTTTATATTTTTTTCTGATAACATTTTACTCTTCCTTTCTTTCAAAAAAGGCAGCCCTCAACGGAGCTGCCTGAAAATCATTCCTTCAAATATTTATTTATTTCCACTTTCTGAGAGAATGTCTTATCTTTGGAGTAAGCGTTTTATTTAACTCTGCTACATCCTCATTAAATATAAAAGAATCTCCAAAAACAGCTCTTAAATAATCCTGATACCCTGCGTCATTGGGACAATTTACAAGTATCGTATAAATATCACAAAACTTTGAAATTTCCTTTATGGCTGCCGAAGCCGTATTACCATCATTAGGTTCACCATCCGTTATTAAAATACAAAGACGGTTTTTCGCATCCCTGTACTTTAATGTGTTTAATGCTAACAATACAGCATCAGTTGTATTTGTGCTGCCATATGCATCCAAATAAAAGCTTTTTAATGGCTTTCCCCATTCTTTCAATACATGTGTTATTCCGCTAAATGGAATTACACATGTGTCAACGCCAATGTCAGTCAACGATTCAACTAATACCTGCACCTGACTCATTGCTATTTCCATACGTCTACGCATTGAGCCTGAAATGTCTAATAGAATACATATAGCCGCATCAAATTTTTCTTCTGGAAGTTTCTTTTTTTCAAAGAAATTAACGGTCTGATGTCCTTTGCAGGCATAGCGATTGAGATTAAAATTACCGCTTGCAGCAAATATTTTCCCATGCATATCCTTGGTAAGCAACCGTTTCCATGATGAAGATAACTGTTTTATATAAGGCATATTTTTACTCTTATATTCGACATATAAATCTCCATTCTGTTGCGAAATAAGATCACTTTCCTTATACGCATTCTTAAAATCATTTACTTTTTTTAGAACCTGCTTTTTAGCATTATCCAGCTGGGCGTTTAAGTTTTTTAAGGAATCTTTGTATTTTTTTTCAGCCAATCTTCTTGCTTCCTTACCTGATTCATTATTACCCGAACCGTTTTCATTTGAAGGATTTACTTTACCTTCCCCTGAACCTGTTGAAGGACACAAACCGGAGTTGCCTGATGAATCATTTGCATTTGATAAATCAGCATCGGCACTGTTATTGCCAGCACTAGATGTCGATGATGAATTTTTACCATTCTGCCTCTGTTCTGAAAAGCTTTGGGCTGCCTGTGATAAATCACTATCAGTCTGTCCGCCTGCTCTGTTACAATCGGAACCATAACCGCATTCATTTTTGTTTTCATTAGGAATATTATCAAGTCCAAACTCCTTAACTACTATCTGATAATATTCTTCCTGAAGTATAAGTCTGTTGTGATTATCTGCCTCATTTATAATTTTGTTATACAAATCAAAATTCTCATAGAAAACTCTTTTTGCCTTATCAGAAGAAAAGTCATTCTTTAACTTTCTTGTCCAGCCATAATATAACATGGCCGTTTCCCATTGCATATAATCAATTAAATCATCAGGTATACACTGTTCCGGTTTTGTTCCAATCGTTTCAATTTCAGGACCTTCCTTGAATAGGCATTCGTTGACATATTTAATACCTTCTGTCAGATAGCCCCCCTGAAACCATGAAGAAAAATTTTCTATTGCTGGATCTTCCAATACATTAATTATCTTGCGAAATTTACAAATTTCTTTTTTGTATTTTCCTTCGCAAAGTGTCTTCATTTCTGCAAATGGTGTCTTAATACAGTGCATTAATTCATGTGCAAAAAGCCCTGCAATAAATAACGGTTTATCTTCTTCATTAATATGGTCAAACACCTTTGATTTACCACTACTGATTGTAATAGTATTACCGTTTGTGTAGGCTGTATCAGCATAATCATCAAAAACCACATTGATATTAACCCCTGTCTTGGCTTTTGCCATCCTCGAAAAAACCATTTTCATAGATTCCAATTTGATATTAACTGCCATATAATACCTCTTTCTGCTCTTTAATGAGCCATATAATATTTGTAAGAATGATTCAGTTAAAGCACCTTTAATCACTTATTCCTACTTAATTATAATTGCAAGTTAAAAAAAAAGCTGCGGAACAACCACAGCTTCTTTCTTAGAATAATTCAGAATATTAATCCTTTAATCTGCATACAAACAATTTTCGATGATTCCATAAAGTGCATCATAATCACTGCCATAAATAATAGCTGGATTATCATCCTCTCTTTCAGGATTCGGAATAGCATTAACTGATATCCCTTTTCCTTCAAGGAAATCCTCAAATCCATCTATGATGTTGGCAATTCTTGAGTTAATGGAAGTTTCTGCATCACTTGAGTCATAGTACTGCTTAATTCTTTCTGCCGCTCTATTAATCTCTATTGCATAAACCATTCCATAAGTTTCCAAATCAAACATCAATTCAGCGTTAGGTAGATCTTCATCTACATAATTACAGATGTTTTCAAAATCAGCTATTGTAATCGCGGCTTCCAGTCTGGTAAGGTCATAAAAGAAAAGTCCCTCTGGTGCTTTTGAGAATACGAGTAGTCTCTTTGTGTCCGCAATTATTGTGCCATCAATTTTCCTTCTGACACATTTTCCGTCCTGCAATACACCCTGTATATATACGACTGGGTTTTCTGCTGCTTCAACATCTGCTACACAAGAACTTTTATACTGTTCTTCCCAATTGTTGAACACATCTGTGCATTCTGCTCTGTAAAGTGTTCCTCCACCTGGCTGTTCCTGTTTGAAAATGATTTTGCTAATTTTCATATATTCACTCTTTCTGCCCTTAATTATCGGGCTAATATAATATTCTGAATATGATATTAGGTTACACGCCTATTATCAAAATTCAGTTGTTTGTATAATGCAAGGTAAAATTTGTATGAACTGCTCACAACTGACCTAAGTCGGATGGAGTTTTTTTCCTATAGCTCGATAACAAAGAATCATTAACGACTAGATTTCCACTTCTTCCAGTAATCAATCATTTCTTCATACTTATAGACCAATTCAAAAGTCTCCAAATCCCAGTGGTCTGTTGATTCCATATAACTTATAAAATCACTGAAATCATCCCTCTGTTTAATGATATTATTCCATATTTCACTTGGATTTTTACTCATAGTGTCTTTTTTAGTCTGTGTATTTTTATATTCTTTAACCATCCTGATGCGTTCCGGTGCTATATCAGTATTATTAACAACAGCTGTACCGTCTGATAAATCCCACTCAGGATTATTTAGAACACTTATGATATACCCAGTAAAATCGTTAATATTATCCTTCCCATTTACATAATAGATTGCTTCCCTTACTTTAAGCGCATCACCGCTTGCTTTGATAAGAAATGTATCTATATCTTCTCTCTTTAATTTATGAAGCCCTACAAACTCTTCATAAAGTTCCATTCGTACTTCGTCTGGAATTTTCAATATTTTCTCAATGAATTTAGCCTGCTTGGCCAGCTTCTTTTCATTTTCATCATTTTTATAAATAAAAAACCTTAATTTACTGATTGCTTTACCCTTGGTTTTTACTCTCTGATATTCAAACCTAATATTTGAAATTTCTTCCAATTCTCTCTGAGCTGGTTCAATAGCGTTATATATAAAATTATAAGTACTTGGATATATCTTTTCTTCTTTTGGCAAAGCTTCATAAAGCATATCCCAATCTATTTTCTTACCCATCTTCTTTTTCACTGCGTCCAGTGCTGGATTCTGGTCATCACATAAACCTAATGTAAATTTTAACTCATTAACAGGATATTCAACTACCACACATCCTAGTTCTTCATTATATTTTCTATTTCCCGGATATAATTCTTGTTCAAAAATCTGATACATTCTCAATGTTGCCACACTTGTCGCCTTGGCATCGACAGCTATCCTGTACTGGGTATAATTGCCGCTCTTTAATCCTAAAATATACTTTCTTACTTCTTCATTCATACGGATAGTAAGTACACCTCTGTTATATTCTACTTTCTGGACAACGGGGAAAACTATAAAATTCCCTTTACCATCTTCAATAAGTATGGTTCTACTTGCTAATGTCTTTGCAGCATTTCTTAATGTTCTGTAGGAATTACCAGTGTCGCCGAATAATTCCTTTATTTCAGCCGAATATATATTTGCTATCAGTTCAGCATCCTCTGCCATATGTGACATCTGCTGTATTTTACATATGGCAATATCTATAAGTCTTGTATTATAAAGAGTGGTTTTACCTTTAGCAGACATAAAACTATTCGATACCCTATATGTTGAATATTTTAACGGGATAAGTTCTTCTGACACCTTAATTGTCCTTTCTTTTTCTGATTAGATGTTAATTAGATTTTACTGACTTGTATTATAAAGCAAGAAATTGACTTTTACAATATGATAATTTTGGTCAATTTCTTGTTATTTTAATTTGTTTTAGTCAAATTTTTGCTATTTATTAAAATTTAGTCATATACTTGTTTTTTAACTGAAAAATAAAGCGATAAATAGCAGAAAAGCAAGGAAAATGCCATTATTTATCAGTTTTAGTCAAATACTTGCAATTTTATAGTCTAACACTTGCTGATAAAAAGCAAGAAAATGACTAATGTATATTCCATATCAAAGAAAAGTCCTAGTTTAAAGGTATCCAAAGCACTTATCCACAACTTATCCACAGAGTTTTCAACATAAAATCACTTAAAAAGCTCTATAACAAGAAAATGACCTATAAAAGCAAGTTCTTGACTTTTCATATTTAGTCATAGATTTGCAATTATAGGTCTTTCATTTTTATTTTAATTGTCGATTTATTGTTTTCTTAAGTCTTAAACTTGTTTATAATTGTCTACAACACTGATAAACACTAGGTTTGCCTTATCTCTAAAAAAAACAAAACAAATTTTATTTTATGTTGTAGTTATCTTTTATATTATTATATATTATCCCAACATTTTATTAATTACATATGTTGTATA
>UMCB01047258.1_pt1 | contig 16051 bp, 21 predicted proteins | sample 1964151 | NCBI WGS metagenome assembly UMCB01 (sample SAMEA4835960, study PRJEB28245) | human gut metagenome | biome: gut microbiome; material: fecal sample | place: Denmark | collected 2008
ATGTTGACATTTTTTATCGCAATACTTTTGATTGCTTCTTCTTGGAAAAAACTTCTTTCCGCAATATTCGCAAATTTTCTCTTTTTTTTCAATAGTATCATTATCCATTATTCACTTCTCCCTCCACGCTCATTATACAGTAGTACAAGATACCTGCCAATGATTATATAGCATCTCAAACATGAAAATACCAACCACCGTATTGATGGTTGGTAGATGAAATTATGCTTCTTTATACCGTTTCAAATCTGATTCGCCTAGCTTTTCAAAAACAAATCCGCAATCAAGACATATATACCTTTGCGTACCAAACGACATTGTATATGCAGATTCTGTACAGGTTACATTCCCTTGCTTACTTATTTTTTCTGGAATTCGTTTTGTTATAACTGTGTTTTCACTAATTCTTTCGGTATTTTCGCTTTTACAAAATGGACATTTCATTGGCATTTCCTCCCGTACATATGATACGTAAATTATACCATGGGTACGGAAGTGCTGCCAATGATTAGTTAATCAGCTCCTTTAGTTAATTACGTACTGTCGGTAACCTTTTCAGATAGTCGAGATTTTATAAAGTTCTCATCCATGCTTCAATCATAGGTGTGATATAGTCATATCCTGCAGGTGTTGGGTGCTGACCGTCTAAAATAAGTTTGCCTGCCAACCTGTTTTCTTCGGATGTTAATGATGAGTCATAGCAAACTGTTAATGATGGGTTCATGTAACAACCATCCCAAAGATTAATATAAGGGATACCCCACTTGTCGCAAATCTGCATGGCAACATCAAAATACTTTCTTCTGTTTGAAACATCCTTTGTATATCCGTTATTGCTTTTTCCCATTTTATAAGCAACAATGTAACCTAATTTCTTTGTTGCCCAATAGTTTATTGCCTTAAAGAACATAGTTTCTAAAGCTCCGCAAAAAGTTGTAGCATCATAATTTCCGCTGTAGTCCTTTAAGCTAAATGTGCCAAATCTTTCGGGAGCGCTTGTTATTGCATCACCCAAAAGGTCTGCATCATTAGTTCCACCCTCAAAAATGATATAGTCTGCATTAGGATAATCCGCATACATTTTATCAATATTTTCACATACCCAATGTCTTTTATTTGACCCCGAATATGTTTCATTTGTGATAGTTCCACCACCGACACCATAATTATGCCAAATCATGGAATTTCTGTTGCCAATTCTTCCTGCCCATGAACCTTTACCACTCAAATCTGTACCGCTTGCACAAATAGAATCACCATCAAAAATCGCAATTTTACCGAAAAGGATGTTATCTCTTTCTTTTAATTTTGATGTCGGTATAGAATCATCAAGAAGTTTTTCGCCATCAATTAAAGACTCTTTTACATATTTTTCTACTTTAAGAGTATTGTAATCAATTGTATTTGCATAAAGGATACCTCCATTTTCTACACTTGATATAGTCACCTCAACATCATTATCATGAATTGTACCCCAAGGATCTTCTTTGCAACTTCTTGATACTATTCCATCTGCTCTAATAATGACATATGCTCTAACGTTTGAACCTGTATTGGTTTTTATTCTGTAGTATTCACCCTCTGAAATATTGATTGACCAATATACACTATTACCATTTGTTTCCTCAACTCCCGTTGGCGAAATAAATTTGTTCGTGGCACTCACTTCATGTGATGGTTCTTTCCATTTCTCTCTTTCAACACAATATTCTGTTTTATTCATTGAACCTTTTGTAAGATTTTCCACATTATCAATGTTGTCAGTCTTGATATGAACATCTTCGGACAAATGGATAATGTCAGAATATAGTATATATTCAGCAGGATATGTTGCACCATCAACAAACATGTTATTTGCTGTCATATCATTTATATGAATACAGATTCTTGTATATCCGTTACAAGGAGCAACAAATGTCGCAGTGTTATTAGTCTTATCAACGTATGTTGGTACTACAGATTCAACAAATGCCTTTTCCGTATTGTATATAGGAAATCTTAAAGTTGAACCATAGTGACTGTACCAATGTCGAGAAGTATATGTTTTCCCTTTTTTGATTTTTATATAATCACTTGTGTTCAAATCAGTCACATCAATTAATTCACCATTAGAAAAATCAATTTTCTTTTTTTTTGTGAATGTTGTCAAATTAAGTCTGTTAATTGGCTCAACAAAATATTTTTCTATATCTTCCTTTATTAAACCAATGTCCTCTTTATTGGTCGCAACCTGCTCCCGGTCCGCTGCGAACTCTTCCGCCACTGTTTGCATCTTACCCAGCTGTTCACTTCCGGCGTTCTGAATGTCTTGGACTGCTTTCTCGCCGGAAGCGATAATGTCTTCATCGAGCTGTGTCCCGGTCTCAATCTTCTCACCAAGAGAAGTGTCCAATGCACCTGCTTGCTTCACAGTCGCACTCAGAGTCTCCTGCATTTCACCTGCAGTCCTCGCGGATCCGTCCAAGGCTGTCTTGGCTTCACCAGCTTTCTGTGTGGATGTATCCAACTCTGTCTTGGCAGTTCCAGCCAACTCCGTGGACTTATCCAACGCCGTTTTAGTATCTCCTGCAGTCTGAATAGACTCGTCCAGTTCTTTCTTGGAAGCATCAGCATTGATAATGATCTGCTCAAGCTCTCTCTTTGAACCTGCAGTCTGATTCTGAATCCGTTGGATCTCATTATCGGTATGATTGATAATCTCCCTTACAGAAGTCTCTTCCTGCTCCTGGATTGCTTCGATTGCTTCCTGCTTTTTCTCTCCAACTTCTTTAAGTGCATCTTCCTTGGTCTTTTCTGCTGTGGCTGCGCTCTCACTTGCACTGGTAGTATATTTACTGGCTTCTGTCGCACTTGCCTTGGCGTTCTGATCTGCCTTCTCCGCCCGATCAGCTGCGTCATTGACTGCCTTAACTGTCTCCCTGAACAGCTCCGGCTCTTCCGGTGTCCCTGGGACTTCCGGCTTGGTACGTGCCTTGACCGGTATGGCAATCTCATACTCTGTCCTTCCAGCAGTGCCGTCCTCCAGATAAATGTATGCGTATATCGTGTAATCCTGGGAACAGTTGTTGTTCTCCAGGTGGCTGTCCGGAATTGGTACTTCCGTCACTCCATCTACTGTCGTTCCGATTCTGGTCACAGAAGTTCCGCTTGTCTCCTCCAGTGAAAAATGTACCTCTACTACTTTTGTAAGATTACCACCTTGAATCCTTAATATCTGACCGTAGTTCCACTGATAAGCTTCATCGGCATACGAAATGTCGTCTTTTTTTAATACTACTGTAACAATCTTATTTACTTCCGTCGTCCTCACCTTCTTTCTTATTTTTTTCTTTTTCCATAGCATTCCCAGGCTCTTCATTTGACCTTAAATTCTGTCCTTTTGATTTCCCGCTATTCATAGTAATGCTCCTTAATAATGCTCTGTACTTTCAGTGTAATTAATTATTGCTCCATTCTTTACAGTTATTTTGGTACGGTCAACTTCCGTTATTCCATTTCCATTCCAACCTAATCCACTTATAAGATCAAGAGTTCCACTAAATACTGTTGCCTCTGTAATATTTGTTATTAGTCCATTTTGCACATCTATTCTTTCTCCACAAGCTGAGAAGAATCCATTGGCGCCTCCACGTATATATGGCACTTCATCATCAAATGCTGCACTGATAATCTCTTGGATGTTTCCTTCTCCATCAACTGCATACATTGCCGTATAATCCTTTGATCCGGAGAAAACCGGATTAGCCGACTCGCCGCTTTCTGCTCCCTTTTTCAGCACTGTAAGTCTCACTCGGTCTCCATAATCCGCTGTAAGTTCAACCGCTTTAAAAGTCTTATCATCTGCAGTAGCAGATCTAAGCGATCCCAAATATTCACCATTAGAATCCCAGGCATACAAATTAATTTGATTATTAAATATGTCCAATGATCTGAGCCCGCTTGACGTAAACTGTCTGAACCGTCCGGTCATCTGCATTTCCCCGGTATCAAGATTCCACCAGCTCTTCCCAGTCTTATCTGATATAATTCCGGCAATGATTGTTCCTGCCATAATTCCTTCTGCAGTCATTGCTGTGGTCCAATCCCAATTCCGTCCATCTGCAGTACGTGTCTTAGATATTTCCAACCCCTGTGTTCCCATTGCCATAGCTCCATACAGAGGGCTTGTCTCATCCAGATCTTCAAAGAGTATCGCACGTACCGTCATTCGTTTCGCTGCATTTTGCTGATACCGGAGCTGTGTCTGCATCGCATCAAGGACACCGGCAATCTTATCAGCCATGAGTGTTCCATCGTCTCGAAATACCGAGGAAATTCTTTCAATCGTGCTGACCATCTGCTGTACAAATGTAGTCTGATAATCTCCCAGCGTAACTGAATCCACACAGTCTCTTATACAATCCCATTTCATACCGATACATCTGGCTTCTGTAGAAATGTCAAGTTTCTTATTATAGCAACGGACTGTATCACCCAACCCGATTTTGACCAGATCTTTAAAATCCTTATACTCCTCTGTTCCTTCCAGGTCCACAACTCCAACTGTTAGTGTCACTGCCGGCAGATCTATTCCTAATTCAAACTGTTCCTTGCAGCGCTGGATCAGCGCCTGATCAATCTCCTCCTGGCTCTTACAAATGATTGTTCCATTTTCTTCATCGTTCTCCGATGCGTCTTCCTTCATTTTTACATCATCAAAACGAATCTCCTTTGTATACACCTTTGCGTACTTATTGATATTAGGTGAATCCACCCATGCACTGCTGCCATCAATGGTGTAACCGTTATAGGCAACCGGCACAATACGCGTGACCACGTTCTCCATACTGATATCTGACTGCACACCATTCATATTCTTGCGATACCGGACCTCCGCTCCATAGTCTCCTCCGACACGATCATTCACAATAATCTTGTAATTATCGTACAGTATTTCGCCACCCCACCTCTGAATGAAAGTCGGTGAATCTTCTCCATTCAAAGCGTCCATCATATTGCGTCGTTCAAAATATGCCGTAGCCGTTCTGGTAATATCGGACTGTGCCATGTATTTGCTTCCGGCCAGCATAATATCTAATGCTTCCTGACCGTTCTTTTCCGTCGGTCTGCTATCGAGTAAGAACAGGTCATCTGCAGAATCCCAGAAAATTGGATAAGCAACTGCAGTAATAGTGTCATCGCCCTCTGTGACCGTACTGACACGATCAATCCGGAATAACTGCTTCTTTCCCATAAATGTTGGAACTGCAATAACGGCTTCTTCCTCAATATATTTCCACCGGTTCTCATCGTCAATCGGGTGAGTAATATTCAGCACCCACGTTCCATTTAACTCAGCTTGTACGGTACATTTCTCCGGAAATAATACGGAATCTCCATTTTGATCAAAGTTGGTATTCTGACTGTCATATATCTGTATCATTAATAACACCTCCAGTTGGGAATTATTTCCATTGTCATTGTCTCAGGTGTTATCTCAATCGTATTACCACCTGTTTTTAAATAAAGATCCTCATAATCTCCAGTCACATAAGCGTTTACAAGTGTTCCATCACTCTTATATGCAATCTGTCGTTCTGTATCAATAGTACATTCCTGTCCTACATTTACTACAAAGTATTTTCCATTTACTTTTAATCTACAATTTGCATCACCCTTTATCAGATATGTCGGATGACATTCTTCCCAATTATTTCTTTGCACCTCTTCAATCGTGTGCGACGTCGCACCATCTACACGGTACATATAACCACTGCAAGTAAACGTTGCGATGAACTTTCCAATCTGTCTGCAGGTTCTTTCAGATGTTTCGATTACCACCTTTTTTGCCCTATAGAACCATTCCGGATCATCGTTCATTTTCAGGACTCCATTTTGCTCTTTCAAAAGCCATGCCTTTGCTTCCCTGTATTTTTCTCCCCACTGATTTGGAGTGGTCATAAAGTTCATTTCAATTGAAATCTGAATATCATTCACAGTTCTCTGTGACAAATACAAACTTCCATCGCGTCCAGGAATGTCAATCTGATCTCTATTTATTTCCGGTGCAGGTATATCCGGTCGTTGCACAATATAAATATCATGACTTCTTGCCGTTTCGCCTGCATACGTTACATCATACTCGCTCATCTTACTTTCCTTTCAGCTTGCTTATATCTCTGCTTCTTTCTGTTAATCCATGCTGTGATACCTCCACAACATAATCTTTGAATTCTTTATTTCCAAGGTAAACTCCGACATATACTGGCTGTGATGTCTGGCCCATTCCATACCTCTGCATCACTCTTTCCATTGCACTTTCAATCTTATCTCCAAGATTCTGATAGAATGTTCTGAGAGGAAGAACTGCTTCAGCTCCTGCTTCTCCGCCTCCTAAAAATGTATTTCCCGTCTGTCCAAAAATCTGAGCGCCTTTCAGGATACCTCCTTCTTTATACCAGCTCACTCCAAAAGATGGAACTTTCGGTGGTTTTAAGGAAAAACCTCCATTGATTCTAAAATGCGGCAATTTGATATGTGGAATACTGATACTTGGAAATCTCAAATTCAAGCTGCTAAACGCCGATTTAATCTGGCTCAGTTTATTTCCAACAATCGTTTTTGCAGATCCAAGTTTACTTTCAAATGCAGATTTGACAGAATCCAGTCTTCCGCCAGTTAATGTATTGATTGCATTGTATTCTATTTGGAATTTACTTTTAATACCAGTCATCATTGCTGCTACAACGCCTTTGATTCCACCTCCGGCAGAATCATAAGACTGCTTCATATTAGTCAGTGCCGTCTTCGTATTGCTCAGCGCTGTGTTTATGCTGGTTCCAATCGTCTCTTTTACCCCATCAAACTTATCTTTCGCAGATGTTTTTATAGACTCCCATTTTTCTGATGCTTCAGTCTTCATGGATTCTACTTTCTCAGTAAAATTACTTTTTAAAGTTTCTACCTTTTCTACCACACCATCTTTCATATCAGAAGCTTTCTGTTTCATATTCTCGCAACTCTGCTTCGCGCTTTCAATTGCTCCACCAATCTTTTCTGCCATTCCGTTGAAAAATCCTCCAATGGCATCAATTGCTGGTCCAATTGTTTCTTTTGCCGCCGCTGTTATGCTATCCCAGTTTTGAATGACCAGAACAACACCTGCAATTGTTGCCGCAATTCCTGCTATCACCAATATGACTGGTGCCGCTGCCGCCAGAGTTCCTCCGATTGCCGGAACAACAGTTCCGGTCAACAGTCCTCCGAGACTTCCCAGGCTTGATACGATTCCAAGGCCTTTTATAGCTGAAATAATTGGTGCAATTTTTGAGATTGCTACCAATAGTGCTCCCACAGCTATGATTGCAGTTTGAACTGGTGCCGGAAGGTCTGCAAAAGCTGACACAGCATCTGCAACTTTTTCTGCGACCGGCTCCAGATTCAGGGTAATATCAGCGGCCTTTTCTCCTACACCCGAAAATGCGTCCTGTACTTTTCTCCATGCTGCTTCCATTCGCTGTGATGAAGTAGTAGTGTTATCATTTAATTGCTGAGCTTTTCCACTTACATTGTCAAATGCATCTCCTACCGGCGTAAGTGATTCTATGAACTTGGTATTGCCATCTTCTGCCATTGTTCCAAATGCTTTTGCAGCCATGTTCATTTTTTCCTGCTGATTCGTACACCCCTGTATGTCACTAACAATCGAATTGATAACATCTTTCTGGCTAGCACCACCATTTTTCCACTGTTCAAAGACTTCCTGAGTATTAGACGAAAACATATCCAGCGAATCAGATATCGTTCCATCTGCCAATCTTGTAGTAACTTCATTAATCGCATCGTTGACCTTGTCCAGATTATACGCTCCGCCGTCAGCACCATTTTTCAATAACTGGAAATATTCAGATGCTGAATATCCTGCCTGTGCAAATTTTCCGGAATACTCTGTGATGTTATCACCCAGTTCATCTGTTTTATCAAGTCCTTCCTGTGTTCCGGTAACAAGATAATCCATAGCTTCCGTAGCAGACAATCCGAATTGATTCATCAACTGATTAACTCCACGGATTGACTCGGACATATCTATCCCATAAGTATTCTCCAATATCAAAGCTTGTGAGGTGACGTCCTGAAGATCCTGTTCATTCAAATCTTTAATATTGTCTTTTACAGTAATAACAGCCTCCGCTACATTATCCATAGAATCACCAAGACCGCTTTCATATACATTCTTGATAACTCTTGCGTTGGCATCTGCAGCAGCTCCGGTCTCATCAAAGCGTGCATTTACTTTTTTCGTAGCATCTTCAATACTCGTAAATGACTCAACTGCTTTTGACCCGAGATCCTGAATTTTTTCACCGGCACTGGAAAGCTTCTCTGTTGCTTCCATCATATTTCCGGCAGATAACTTACTGGACATTTCGTCCAGCTTTTCCCCTGTCTCGTCTGCAGAGTCCTTCAGTGTAGATAATCCGGTCGCAGCATCTCTTGTTCCATTTTCCATCTCATCAAGAGCTGTGTTATTTTCTTTTATGGAATTTTCAAGCTTGCCAATATAAGCTTCCGTCTCATTCATGGCAACCTTAAGCTTCGACACGGTTTCAGCCTGCTTATTAAATGCATTTTCTGCCTTGACCGCCTCGGCTGAGTTCTTTCCAGACTCATCAGCCGCCTTTTTTACTGCATCTGCCAATTCTTTCAGTTTTGCAGTTTCTTTCTCCATCTGCTGCTCATACAGCTTTGATTTTTCTTTTTGGGCATCATACTGTTTCTGCAGAACTTTTGTCTTTGCAATTAATGCTTCCTGACTCTTTTCGTTTCCGGCAAATTTTCCAGAAAGTGCATTCATTTCAGAACCGCACTCGCGTAATGTATTATTGATTTTCTTTAGTTGTGCAGTAAACTCGGCTTCACCTTTAATGCCAATACGTGGTCCGATATCATATCCCATGTTTTTCTCACCTCTCTTTTAATCCAGATCCGGAATGTACTGTTCGGAATTATATGCACGTCTAACATCTTGCAGTCCTTCACTTGCCAGGTACAGATCTATCAGATCTTCCAGTTCACCAATTGGCATACATCGGTATTCGCACACCGGTATTCCAATTTTTCTTGCATATAAGTCAAGCCAGGCAGATGTATTTACACCTGCCCGGCTTCCATGTTTTTTGAATCGTCTTCAATTGCTGTTACTTCTTTTTCCTGTCCAATGTCTACACACTCTTCAATTGCTTTTGCGACCGCATCCATATCTCTAAGCTGCAGTCCAATTTCCAACACCTCTTTTGGAAGCGGTGTCCATTTCCCATCAATGACCGGATCGTCTTCTTTTGTTGGAAGGTCTTTCTCAAAATAATTTTTGTATGCACAGCCCTGTGTGATCAACATTTCCAGTACTTCCGTAATCATATCAATCATGTCTGCATCTAATTCTTTGTCCGTAATTTTTGAAATTGCATTTCCAACACTTCCAGATTTCTTGGCAAGTATCTTCATTGCCTGTAAAGAAAAAGACATTGGGTAATTTTTCCCGGCCACGTTAATATATGTAAGTCTGTCCATTATTTACCCGCCTTTCCTGCCTTTTCAGCCTGTGTCTGTACTGTAGTGTTCTTGGATCCAAACACTGCAAGAATGTACTTCACTGCATCATCCTCTGTTGCCATTCCTTCTTCTGGTGAAACTTTCCACGGATGATTGTATTTATCATCGACTTGCGCGGATCTTGTAATTGTTCCGGTAATTTCCTTTGTCTGCCAGTCAATACTCTCACCTCTTGTAGTGGCTGCATCTGCAGGAATATCAAACACAACTCTCGGAAATACAACCGGAAGATAACTTGTAACGCTATCAATCTCGTGTTCCTCAATGATTCCGAATCCTTTATAAGTTGAATTCTGTGAATCGTCCAGAACAACTTCCTTAACTGTATCCTCTCCAACAGTTCTTTCAACTGTCTTTGCCCCTACAATCTTCGCAGACAACTTTGGCTCAAAATCTGAGGTCTTAAGCGTCAGATCTCCACTGGTAAATATACCTTTCGAAGATTCCTGCACCTGGTTATCCGCATACAATTCCTTTTTATCTCCGGAATTAATCTTGACACTATACTCTACTGCATGGTCTGCGATATACGGTTCTCCGTATGTCACTTGATTACCGTTTGCTGTATAATCAGCCACAATCGGCTTTGATAATCCTTTAATAGCCATTTATATCTTTACCTCCTAGTCCATCAGCTCCGTGCAGGCTTCTTCCATTTTCTTATCCATAGCCTCCACTGCTGCCTTTCTTGATTTGTTTACTGCACTTCTGATCACCGGTGTTTTCTTTCGAAAAGAGGTACCACTTTCTACTGAACGCATCAATAATGCATTTGGTAATCCTTTTGGATATTTTTTGCTTTTTGTCTGTCCATATCCATCAAAACCGGCTTTTGTATTAATGTAATCTCCATTGTTTTCAATCGGCGCCAGACCAAATGCATCAATAAGATCTGCTTTTTGTCTCCTGGAAACACCGGTAAGCATCTTGTCTTCCGTCCCCTGTCCATTATCGACTGGTAATGATTTTAGTCCGCTTTTAATAGAATCTGCTACCACACTTGCTCCTTCATACACCGATTCTTTTATAATTTGCTCTGAATCCTTATACAGGCTCCCCAATCTTTCCGCATATTCTTCCAGTCCCTGTACCTGCATCTGAGCCATTGCCTACACCTCCCAAATCCATTCGTAATGGATATATTCTGTTTCGTCCTCATGCTGCACGGAATTAAGCTTGTATGAAATTTCATATAATTCCAAAGCCTCCTGAATCTCCTCTACTACCGGATCTGCATCGTCTTTCGTAAAATAATCAATAGTTCCTTGGATTACCTGATTCTTTTTATTGTCCGCATGCCCGGAATTGCCTTCTCCGTCTTCCGCCCAGACAATATACTTATCTTTCTTTTTCAAAGCTTCGAAGTGATAGACATCTTTTGAAACTGTCAGCAATGCATCTCGAATCCGGTATATCTTATTCCAGCTCATACTCTTCATTTATCCTTTCCAGGCTAAGTTTTGTGATTGGCAAGTTGTCCTCATTTACCATATGTTGGACAAGACTGCATCGATATTGGCATCCATCTTCCAGAATACACACATTATTACTTGTTATACTCCTGTCTTCCCAGATATGGATTACATTTGCAATCTGTACCTGAGCCTGCAATGCTGTAAAATACCTCGTAATTCCGACCGTCTCATATCCAAAGAACTGTTCCGACCGGACTCTCAATCTAATCTTGGGTTTCATTCCAGGCTCGCTTACATTCACTACATCACAAATCTTTACAATACCATCATCACACGTCATCAGTCTTCTCCTTCTTTGCCTTTTGAGAAATCAGAAGATTATTCAGATCCCACCGCAAGAACCTTGGCATTGCTGTATCTGTTCCGGCTCTTTTTCGGAACAGATAGGCAGCATATTCAATCTGTATCGCAGTGTATTCTGTTGTGTCTTCCTCTTTGATTCCCTCCCGGCTGATTCGTTCTTTTGCAGATTTCAAAAGAAATCTTAAATACTCATCATGTGCGTTTGTATGAATTCCGAGATCATGTTTTAACAGAATGAGTGTTTCAACTCTTCCCATCTATGCTGCCCTCCGTTTTTTTTAGGCTTCTCCTGCAAATTTCGGTGCAGTAGTATCTGGAGCCTTTCCAATACCATACATAGCAAAAGCTTCACGGATAATCAGATCTCCATCATATCTTGCTGTTCCACGGAATACCGTCTGATCATTGATGAATCTCGCGTGTTCAGACTGGTCAATTTGGGTTTCCGCTCTTTCCACAAGAATATAATTTGCAAAATATCCAAAAATAAATGTATCATCTGGAATGTAGTTCAGTTCAACAATATCTCCTCCGACAACTGGCATTGTTGACTGTGCTCCTCCGGCCACGATTGCTGCTGCCGCATTCACTCCAATTGACTCTGCAAGAATTTTGGTATGTGTTTTCTTGTTCATTACCCAAACAAGATTTTCTGTATCATAGTCGTTGTCAACAACCCCAGACGATTTCACAATATCCTGGAAAAGCTTTGTGCCAGAAGTAGCTGTTCCTGTGATTACATGCGTCTCTGATAAATTTTCCCATGTTCTTCCATTCTTCGGATAATCCTCCGGTGCTGTTTCTGCAAGGATACTTGTCACGATTCCCATCGGCATTTTTACGTTTTTTCCATACAGAATCACTTTGTCTACTGCTTTTCCAATTGACCTTCCAATTGCGTAAATTAATTCTGTAGTTAACTGCACATCGTTGTCTTCCAGAACAGCATTGGCAACAGCAAAGTAACCAGCTACTTTATACCCGTCCATTTCCATATTGTTGAATCCAAGGTCTAACTCTTTTAATGGAGCAAACATTTCGTCCCAGAATGCTTCCGGAATTTCTCCCATAATATTCTGTCTTGATGTTCCTGCCACATGTTTCACTGTGACATATTTCATCAACTTCGAATTTTCCTGCACAACCTGCTTAATCAGTGGAAGCATTACATCTGGAATAATCAATCCCACATTTGCCAGCGCTCTCTTTTCTTTGATGCAGGTTCTTACTTCTGTTAAGAAGCTTTTTAGATTTTCATCTGTAAAAAATGCATCTCTTTCCTGTCTGTCCAGTCCGAAAAATCTTGTTCTTGTCGCCATTTTATTTCCTCGCTTTCTTTCTTCTCCTTTTGGAGCTGGTGCCGGTGTCTTCTCTTCCTCTGCTTTCAGTTCCTCTTCAATCCCGGCGATCTCCTGTTCTAACTCTTTTTTACTGTTCTCATGCTGCTCTTTCTCTTCCTGGAACTCTGTTGCCTGTTGCTCTACAGCCTCCCGGTCTTCGTCTGATGTCTCCTCGTTCATCTCATTGATCGCATCTTCCAGCTCTTTTTCTCTTTTCTCAAAATCAGCATCTTTATCTCTTAAATCTTTAAGAGCCTTTGTCTTTACGTCCAGCTTATTTCTAAGCAATAATTTTCTTAATGCCATTACTTCTGTTCTCCTTTCAGCTTTTCAAGCATTTTTATTTTCCAAGCATCTACCTCTCTTTTTTTGATAGATCCATAGTCTTTTTTTCGTGCACTCACTTCCGTCTCTTCATATGCGGGAAATGTACACACCGACACTTCGTAGAGGATTACTTTCTTTATGGTCCAATGGACATCATTTTCTCTTTCCTCATATTCTTCTTTCACAATATCAAATCCGAAGCTGCACTGATCCACATCTCCTCGTTTGACACGCTCATACAAATTCATGGCGTCCTGATCAGCCTCATTGATTTTCACTTCACCGTACAGACCTTTTTCATCAATCCGTAGTGTAAGTGTTCCTGACTTTGTGCGCCCCAGAACTAATCTTGTGTCATGGTCAATCAGACAGCGGATATCTGCATCTAATGTTTCGTCAAATGCATGTGGATCCACGCTTTCTGTTGCTCCGTCCCAAATTGTGTAATCTGAATTGAACACAGCAAAATACCCACAAATATATTTTTCTCCCGAATCATCTCGTGTCTGAAATGTCTGTGGAATTCCTCTGACCTGTCTTTTCCGGTTACTCACCCTTCTCCCCTCCTTCCAATTTTTTCTGATCTCCAATCATTCCCTGTGGAATATAGTTTTCCAGGATTACAAGTTCATCTAATCCTTCCAGTGGAGAATATCCAATGCTGTCACGAACTTCATTTCCTGTCACAATTCCTCTTGTATACAGATTCGCTCCCACATTACTCAGAGTTGTAATGTCATACGCATACAGACTTCTCGGATTCAGTTTCCAATACCAGTTCGGATTGACCAGTAATTTCTTTGTACATTCCTGTTCAAATACATTACTGAGCTGACGAATCCGTGTGGAAATAAAGTTGTTCCACTCTTTTTCATCAAAATTTCCAATTCCAACTACGAAAGACGGCACATCGAGAATAGATGCTACCGTCTTTTTGTCTAATGTCACTGAATCTGAAATTGCCAGATCATTAAGTGATAATGGCTTTACAACCTCTACGTCAAATGTGTCTGCCGGAATTACCCATGGTTCTCCTGCTTCCGTATTTTCAACGTAACTCTTCAAGATTTCCTTTCGACCTTCTTTATTAGATAACTCATCAGACATGGAATCTACCTTGAATATGATTTTTCATCATCTCCCGGATAGAACGTACCGCCCTCGTCATTTTCTTCATATCGCGCGATATCCGGCATTGTGGAGTTTTCAAATGATACCAGTATGTAGCTTTCATCCTCCGGCAACCTCTCACTGCATGGAATCCACTGAGTTTCTTTCAGTGCATGTACCCCCCATTTCAATAGCATCTACTGTTTTCTTAGACCAACCCCATTCCAAATGCTTCGTCAATCTGTCTATTGCTCGTTGATTATTCATTTATCTCAGCTCCTCCCACTAACTCAAATCTATACTTCTGTTTCACATTTGGATATTTCACATGGTCAACCTCACTCACAAACATTCCGTAAGGTCTGCTCCAAATAGCTCCGTCCTCACATTCATACACTACATAAAATTGCCCCGGTGCTTCTGTATCCTGGCTAATATGTAAAACCTTAACTATATGTCCCTTAAAATGTCTGTAGACTTGTCCGGCTATAACATTTCTGTCGTTATCTACTGGAACTTTTCTCTTGAAATATTTCTCGCAATCTGCAAGGTCACAGTTGTCGTAATTCAAAGGGCTTTCGTCGTTCCACTTTCCAATGTCAGCTTCTTCCACATGAAGATGATGCGAAAATAAATCTTCAAGCGATTCCAATTTGCCCTCAAATTTTTCTTTATCAACCACTCCATTTGCATCCACAAAATATCCACTTACTTTAAATATCTTCGCCATATTAATTCTCCTCCTCTTCTAACAGTTCTGGATTATCAAATATGATTCCTACAACTTTAAACCCAAAATTCCATGTGCAGATATTTATCTGGATACTCTGTTTCCCAGTAATAATGACCGTAATAGTCATCTTCACAGCATCCAGTCCACTGTTCGCTCCATTCTTTTCATTCATCATTTCCTTGCTCTTTGCCGGTGTGATGATCTGTAATATCGGCGCAATCCGAATCCATTCCATCCATATCAAGATGTTCTTTGCACCATGTCTCTATTTCTTCGTTAAGTTTATTTCTCTGCTCGATTTTGTCTACTATTTCTTTTGGAATTTTACTCATAGCTGTCTATCGCCTCCTTATAACTTTCAGCAAGTCTTCCACTCCCTGAATGTATCCTTCGTGGTATTTGTTAACTTCTTTTATTTGCTGATTGCATCTTCTACCAGCTTCACTCTGTAACCTGTTTGCCTGTTCTTCTATTTCGTCATATTCTTTCTTGTCCATTGTAGCCTCCTAAATCTTCGCCAATCTTTCTCCTACTACTGCCTTATCGCACACTTCCACATCACAACCTCGTTCCCTACCGGTATGGATACAGTAATCACAACCACCTGCATCACTGTGGCGATACTGGCATGTTCTGCATTTATGACGGTCAGAGTTATCTCCGGTCATATCTGCCTCATCATGCTCTCGCTTCCGTTTTGCATGCATATATACTGTTCCATAAGGAATGCCTGTTCTTTCTGCAATTTCTTTATAGCTCAATCCCTGATCTAGAAACATCCAGATTACTTCCTGTTTTTCTGCCGGAGTCATCTACTTTTCTCCTTTCTGAATCCATTTCAAAAACTCTACCAGCTCAGATTCGCTGTTTGGATATTTTGTGTAGCAATCATGTATTGTCCATTTTGTCTGACCATTTTTCCCACGTGGGACTTTTGGTCCATTAATCAAATGCAGATAGGATACATGGTCTGTATACTTGCTTTCGTATTCTTCAGCAATGAGTCTTGCTCCATTTTCAAAATCATATTTGTAGTAGGTACAGCCGATATGTTCATCTGTGTACCAGACTCCCCAGTCTCTATGATTTCTCAGCCACTCTTTTCTTTGGTCATTGTTTCGGAATATTGGCAGTTCTGGCTGTTCCGGTTCTTCCGGAGGATTCAATACCAT
>UMCB01048323.1_pt1 | contig 15002 bp, 10 predicted proteins | sample 1964151 | NCBI WGS metagenome assembly UMCB01 (sample SAMEA4835960, study PRJEB28245) | human gut metagenome | biome: gut microbiome; material: fecal sample | place: Denmark | collected 2008
AAGTGTATTGGCTAAAAAATTGTCCAGAATGTATGGTATCGATATTCAGGTATCGGAAGAACACCGCGATTCCCGTTTTTCGGGAATGATCCGGCACGAACGGGGAATTGATTACATCACCAAGCTGTTAACAACGACAAGTAACATCGAATGTATTATTGAAAACGGGGTTATTTATCTGAAGTAAAATCCCCTCCATATCAATTACAAAACTTCATTGGAAAATGAAGTTCGGGGCTTTGTATGCTCAAATATAAAGAATAGTAATAAAATAAATATTCATTAATACAAGATCAATATGAAAGAAGACAGATCATTCAGCCGGAACCGGACGGTTCTCCGGGACAAACTCCGGAAGAAAATCGTCCTGCCACTGTTCTTGCTACAAATGCTTTGTAGTTTTACGCAGGTAAGTTATGCCCAGGAGGTACAACTAAATTTAAAGCTGGAAAATTCCACTTTACTGGACGCTTTGAAAAAGATAGGAACAGCCACCGGAACGGAATTTTTTTATAATGCCGGGCAAATCGGTACTTCTGACAAACGAATCACGAGGGAGTTCAGAAATACGCCATTGAGATCAGCACTGGAATACGTTTTGAACGGAACTCCTTTCACATTTAAAATCGAGGATAAAACGATTATTATCACCCAACGTCCGGCAGAACCACAAAAAACTGAAATGAAAATCATCGAATTGAAAGGGATTGTGGTGGATAGTCATACGAAAGAACCGTTACCGGGAGTAACTGTTATGATCGAAGGAACAACGCAGGGAACTGCCACCGACGTTAACGGACAATTCACATTCCCCCTCGGTCCGGCAGAGTATAACATTATCTTTTCGTACATCGGTTACGAGCGTCTGGTAAAAAAGTTCAACGGAAATAATGTCTCCGATTTTCAGAAAATTACACTTGTTCCTGTTATCGAAGAGATGGATGAAGTAGTCGTCACGGGTATCTTCACCCGTAAAAAGGAAAGTTTCACGGGATCATCGACTACATTCAAAGCAGAGGAATTGAAAGCCGTGGGAGCGTCGAATCTGGTTCAAAGTCTGCGCACACTCGACCCTTCATTCAAAATCGTGGAAAACAACCAATTCGGTTCCGACCCGAACCGCATGCCCGATATCGAAATCCGGGGCAAGAGCAGTGTTATGGGATTGAAAGAAGAGTATGGGACCGACCCCAATCAACCTTTGTTTATCCTTGACGGTTTCGAAACGACATTAGAAACCATCATGGACCTGAACATGAACCGGGTGGCATCGGTCACCTTGTTAAAAGACGCAGCCTCAACCGCCATTTATGGTTCGAAAGCAGCTAACGGCGTGGTGGTTATCGAAACAAAGGCCCCGGAGGGGGGACGCCTGCAATTCTCCTATAAGGGAGATTTCAGCGTGACGATGGCAGACCTTTCGGATTACAACTTAATGAATGCCCGTGAAAAATTGCAATTCGAGACACTCGCCGGTGTATACACGGACAAATCCAACAGTGCCATCAACCAGGTACGCCTGGATAGTTTACGGAATGCCCGTTTAAAAGGAATCGAAGAAGGGATCGACACCTATTGGTTAAGCGTACCGCTACGCACCGGGTTCACGCATAAGCACAATCTATATGCCGAAGGGGGTGAAGAAAACATCCGTTACGGTATAGGGCTCAGTTACGGTAACGTGCAGGGAGTAATGAAAGGTTCCGACCGCCAGACCATCAGCGGAAATATAGATCTGATCTATCGTTCCGGCAAGTTCCAGTTCAGTAATAAATTGACTGTAGACTATATGGAAACGAACGATCCGTCCGTAAGCTTCTCCGAATATGCACAAGCCAACCCTTATTACAAAAAATATAACGAAGACGGGGGTATCGACAAATACCTATACTATTACTCGGGAGATGGTTACGAGGAAAAAGTGGCCAATCCCCTGTGGAACGCCAGTCTGAATAATTATGACAAAAGCGACGAAACCGGATTTACCAACAATTTCATCATCGAATGGTTCGCCACCGACGATTTACGTGCAAGAGGGAAATTCGGCATAACGAAAACCAGCAGTTCGGCAGAAGAACGCCTCTCACCCGAACACAGTGACTTTGACGATGAAGAGGAAATGAAAAAAGGAAGCTATACGCACACCGCCAGTAAATCCACCAGCTACGAGGGAGATATTGCTGTTACTTACGGACGTCTGTTCGGAGGGAAACACATGATAAACGCTGTGGGCGGTTTCAATTTCAGCCTGTCGAAAGAAACAAGCAACGGTTATAAAGCGATCGGCTTCACGGAAGATGCTTTCGGGAGTCCTTCCTTTGCCAATGGTTATCCCGAAAACGGGAAATCGTCCTACTCGGAAAGCGAAACACGTGCCGCCAGTTTTTATCTAAACGGCGGATACGCTTACGACAACCGTTATTTACTCGATTTCAACTACCGTAGTGACGGTGCATCCATGTTCGGCACGAACAACCGTTTCCGCAATACCTGGTCGGTAGGTATCGGCTGGAACCTACACAACGAAGCATTTTTTCATGCGAAAGATTGGTTTCAGCTATTGAAACTACGCGCTTCGGTCGGAAATCCGGGGAACCAGAACTTTTCGGCATACCAGGCATTCACGACCTACACGTTCAACACGGATATGACAAACATTTTCGGTTCGGGACTGGTGATCAACGCGCTGGGCAACAAAGACCTGGCATGGCAAGAAACGATTAATTGGAATGCCGGAGCAGATATCACAACCTGGAACAACCGCCTGAACATCACGTTCGACTGGTATAAGAAAATTACCGACCCGTTATTGGCCCTGATTACCACACCAGGTTCCATGGGGGTGAAAAGCGTGGCTATGAATGCCGGACAGCAAAAGACAACCGGAATAGAAGTGACTCTGAAAGTCTCCCCCATTTACAGACCGCAAGAAAGAATTAACTGGAATATCAGCCTTAACGGGACACACGCCAAAGCACGGTACGCCAAAATCGGCAACGCTTTCAGCTCCCTGAACGAAGAGCAGAAAGCCTCATTGGCCGGGACAACGCGTTATTATGACGGCGGAAGCCCCACAGCCATCTGGGCGGTACGTTCTGCCGGTATCGATCCAGCCACGGGAAAAGAACTTTTTATCAAAAAAGACGGTTCCTATTCCTTCACTTATGACACAGACGACGAGGTCGTTCTGGGAGATACGGAACCCAAACTGGAAGGAGTGATCGGTACCACACTATACTATAAGGGATTATCCGTAGGATGTTACTTTCGCTACACCCTGGGAGCCCAAATATTCAATGAATCGGTTTTCGAAAAAGTAGAAAACATCAGCAGTGACGAAGTTTACAACAACCAGGACAAAAGAGCCTTGTACAACCGTTGGTCGGCGACTAACCGTGAAGCCCAATACAAAGGCATCTCATTGACCCAGACAACCGACAAGTCATCGCGCTTCGTGATGGATGAAAACACCATAAGCGGGGAGTCATTCAATATCGGTTATGAATTCACCCAACCTTTCGTGAAAAGAATGGGACTATCCGTTTTGAACATTCAGGCCATCATGAACGACCTGTTCCGTTGTTCATCCGTGAAAAGCGAACGAGGGATCGATTACCCTTTTGCCCGCACGGTTTCTTTCTCATTATCGGCAACTTTTTAAAGCAAATGTTATGAACATGAATATACAACGACTGATCGGACTGTACTGCCTGGCATTTTTACTGGCAGGATGCAGCAATTGGCTGGATGTCCAACCCTACGACCAGATCTCAGAGGATGAACTGGTGAAATCGGAAGAGGGATTCCAGAAAGCACTAAACGGCATTTATATCGGACTGAATGACGAGGCCCTGTACGGAAAATCCCTGACAGTAGAAATGATCGAAATCATGGGAGGCGCCTACGAAATCGGCAACGAAAGCCTGGTATGGGGGAATTACACGGACTTAAAAGATTATAATTACAACACCGAATACTGGCGTAGCTGTATGAGTTCCACCTGGGACAAGGCATACGCTCTGATTCTAAACTGCAATAAATTACTGGAAAATATGAAATCCCGCGAAGAATTATTCACGGGAAACAACTATAACATAATCCAAGGCGAAGCCCTGGCACTGAGAGCGATGCTGCATTTCGATATGCTACGCCTGTTCGGTCCCGTATATTCGAGAAACCCGGAGGCAACCAGTATCCCCTACTACACGTCGGAGGTATTGTCCCCCGAACCTTTGCTGCCCGCATCGGAAGTGATGACAAAAATCATACAAGATTTGCAGGAAGCACGCATCCTCCTAAACGAAGATCCCGTGAAAACGGAAGGAGGATTGTCAAGCGGGAATGCAGGCGAAAGTTCGAATTTCTTATGTTACCGGGCACTACGGTTAAACTACTATGCCGTAACAGGCCTGCTGGCCCGTGTATGCCTGTACGCCGGACAACGGGAAAATGCATTCAATTATTCCACTGAAGTGATAAAAGCTTCCAATAACGGCATATTTCCTTTCGTAGACAGAAGCCTGGTGAACGGAACTGCCCAGGATCCGGACCGTATTTTCTCGCCAGAAGTTCTGTTCGCCCTCTCTGACAGCCAACGAGGAGAATTGTTCGAAGAATATTTCGACCCATCGTTAGCCCCCAACATGGTATTCCGCATGGAAACCGATTTACTGGAACAAACTATTTACGGTGGAACCGGAACCGGCGGAAATCTGGACGACTACCGTTGCCGTTCCAATTGGATTTCCTCGGGAAGCGCACGCTATTTCTACAAATATTCGGACATGACGGAATCGGGACGGATAGAAAATACCATGATCCCCTTGCTACGGCTGGGCGAAATGTACCTGATCGCCGCAGAAAGCCAATCCAACAGTCTGGCTAACGGAGTATCATACATAAACACGTTGCGTAAAAACCGGGGAGTAAGCAATTTACAGACCCTGACCACCACCCTTCTGCAATATGAATACATCCGCGAAGTTTATGGCGAAGGACAATTATTCTTCATGTACAAACGGATGTACTCATCGATTATCCGGTCGAATTCGGCAACGAACAACCCGGCTCCGTCAAATGCAGTATTCGTGGTGCCTTTGCCCGACACTGAAACAGAAAACAGATAACCAAGTAATCACAACAGCAATGAAGAAAAACATAATCAGGAAAGTATACTGGGGAATGACGGTATTGTTCGGACTGGCAGGATGTAACGAAGAGAAACCGGCTACTTTCGACCAAATCAACGGAATATATTTCAACAACCGTTTGTTAAACAATACGATCGTTGACAGTACCAACGTGACATTCGTTTATACCAGTGCCGACACGATGACTGTCACGGTAAAAGTCCAGGCATTGGGACGCCCCGTGGCATACGCCCGCCCGATAGACATCAGTGTAGCAGGAGGCAATGCCATAGAAGGAACCGACTATGAACTGGTCTCTGTCGCAGAAATGCCGGCAGAGGCAGTAAACCTCGATTATAACGTGCAACTGAACCGTACGGCGGTACTGAAACAAGAAAACCGGGAGATTGTGCTGGAACTGAAAGCCAACGAGCACTTTATCCTGCCTTTCGAGTATCAGGTGCAAAGTGGAAATGACACGACAACCGTGATTCGTTACCGCATCATCTTCTCCGACCGTTTCACGGTTGCCCCGGAAAGTTGGGATGAAGACTTCGGGGGAGAATTCTCCCAGCAAAAGTTCGAATTAATATGCCGGGTACTGGAAATAGACCCCGCCGAATTTAATACGGCAGGCGGTATTTCACTGGCAAGATGGCAGTTTATCTATATAGAAATGTGCGACTACGTGGCCACCCAAACAGAAAAGAAAGCAGCGGGAGAAGAATACGACGAAGAGGCTTTCGACCCGACAACCGGAGAACCATTGTTTAAATATTAATATATGCAACCATGCGAAAAGGATTATTATACACGGCCTGCTGGATTTTCTTACTGATATCCTGTGCCGAAGATTTGGGGAATTACGATTACCGGGAACTCTCCTCCCCGGTGGTGACCGGCATTGATGAGAAAATACCCGTACGAAAATTCGAACGTTTACAGTTGACACCGCAAATTGAAGGTGAACAATTCACGGAAGAAGATTACCAGTTCGAGTGGAAAGTGATTCCGCAGGCAGACGCCGTTACAGCTACCGTGATCGGAAATGAACGCATTTTGGATTATGAAGTGGTATTGGCGGAAGGGACATACACGCTATATTTCACGATAACCAACCGTACAAGCGGTTTGTTCTGGCAACAGACTTACGAACTGGAAGTCACCCAAACCACTTCCGAGGGCTGGATGGTGTTGTGCTCCGACAACGGTCGGACACGACTGGACATGATATCCATGGTCACGGGAGAAACTTACAGGGACTTATTATCCAGCCAGGATATGCCGGAATTAAACGGCCCACGGCGTATCCAGCAACTGGAAGACCTCGCCGAAACCGGATCGCCTTTCTACTTGCTGACGGATGACGGAGCAACCCGCTTGAGCAGTGACGGTTTTGCCTGGACGGAAGAATACAATATACGTTACGAGATGGGGAACGGACAAGCAGTAAGCCCACATGAAATAATACCCACGGTCAATGCCAAAATGATGGTTGCCGGGACGGATTTCCACTATGCGAGCAATATGGGTGAGATTCTCGGACTTTTCAGTTCTCCCATAAACAAAGATTTCCGGGTAGCCCCCATGGCAGGCAGCAATGTTGCAGGCAACATGATCCTCGCTCCCCTGGTGATGATATACGATATCGACAACAAACGCTTCATGGGATACGGACAAACTTTAGCTTCCTCAGACCTGAACAATCAGGAACCTTTGCGGGAGATGAATGAAATGGCAGAACTGATGGAAGACATGCAAGCGACGACGGGAGGAGTTACGGGTTCGGCATTTGATGAATTTCCCACCGGACTAGACTACGTGTACATGGAGAACACCCGATATGACCCGGGTAGCGGGCAAATGGCAGTAACCTATACAGTACTGGCAGACGGCGACAAACGCTACCTTTACGGCATCCAGCTAGGCGACATAGTCCCTCAATCGTGGAGTAGTTGTCCTAACGCGCTTGGGAAGGCTTATTATGGCGACTTGTCGGAATGTACCGATATAACAAAGGTGACAGACCTCTTCGCTTTCAGTTCACTGAAAAACTGTATGTACTATGCCGTGGGCGGTACCCTCTACCAGGTAGACCTTTCCACGAAACCGTTGCAGGCAAAAGTGCAGTTTACATTACCGGGAGGAGAGGAAATCACCCGCCTGAAATTCAATCTATTCCGCAAAAATACCAGTGACTCCCGTTCGTACAATCTGATCATCGGAAGCCTACGGGGTGAGGAAGGTATCCTCCGGATATATAACGACACGGAAATGAGCGGAGATTTTTCAGGAGTGGAACCGGAAGTCTACGACGGTTTTGCCCGTATTGTCGACGTAACCTATAGAGAATGGTAAGTTTTAAGTGTTCAATTTATCTATATTATTAATTTCTAAAATCTAAATGTTATGAAAAAAATTCGGATAATGATGCTTATGATATGCAGCATTTGCGCATTCACGGCTTGTTCGGATGATGATGATCCGACACCACAAAACCCTGTATCAAACGTGAGAATACCCGCTACAGCTGAAATCGGTACGGAAATTATCGTATCCGGTACCGGATTCGCTTCAACAGCACAGTTCACCTTCAAAGGCACAGCCTCATCTGCCGATGTAAGTCAACTAACCATTGTTTCCACCGGTGTGACAATGACCGTGCCGATGAGCTTAACACCAGGACAATATACGTTGGTACTAAAACAAGACGGCGAATGGGAATTGGGAAGCATTGAATTAACAGCGGCTTCACTCCCAATCATCGGATTAGAAATACCCGAAGCAGGATTTACCGGCCAAATAATAAATATTGGCGGTAACGGATACAACGAAACGTCAAAAGTATACGCAGAAACCGGGAATGGCACCCGAACTGAATTGACTGTAACAGACTACCAGAGCGGATTGATTTGTACTTTACCCACAGACCTCAGTGCCGGAACTTACCGTCTTATCCTTGCCCAGGATGGAGGGGAATGGACATTAACCGAAGAGTTCGAAATTGTAAAATACAAACGATTGGTCAAGATCGGCTGGGTAAATGATTTCAGTCAAATAATGGCAGATTATATCACAGAATCTACATTCGAAATTTCCTATACAGCCAACGGTCCACAAAGTTTCAAGTACGCTAATGTCCTTTACGAACATGAGATGAACTATGATGTACAAACAAACAATGACCAAATTATTTTATCTATCAGTAATCCGGATCCTGACTGGGAATTAGAAGGATATGTAAGACAGGTTACTCTGAGTGTAACCGATGATTTAGCACAATCAAATGCTACAATTTTCTATAATCTTTGGAATACAAAGGACGTAAACATGAGTGCTGACTGGACATATGCAGACCGGTATATGAAATCCTATGAAGGCAAAGGAGGTCTTAACAATTTAGAATATACTTTTGATGCCGGCAATTTAGTCGATGTCAGCGGAACATCATTCGAATACGACCAAACACAAAAATACACTCGTCCAGGAATGGACATTGCAGCCCTTTTCTTACAACTTTCAAACATAAACTATACTCAAGATTGGGGATGGATGTACGCTGCATTCACAGGGTTGATCGGAGAAAAATCGGCAGGAATTCCCGTAAAAATGTCGGTAGTAGATCCGGAGACGGAAGAAACAACGACCCACGAGTTAAACTACACGTATGATGAAGATAATTACGTTACAAGCGTATCTTATGAATCTTCATATTACGGAATGGGTATGGTTACTTTCCGGATCGATTTCACATACGAAGAGGTACAATAATACCACATAGAGGGTGTGTCAAAATGCGTGTTTCGATAAATTATATAGTTGCAATTTATTGATAATCAATATTGAGAAGCCACTAAAAATACGAAAATTTGCATTTTGACACACCCTCTTTAAAAACAGCAAATCGATTTTAAAGATGAAATACATTCTATTTATCGCACTCATTCTATCCGTCGTCAGTTGTACGGAACACGACGGATATACCCTCACCGGACATGTCCCCGAAGCATGGGAAGGGAAACCCGTTTTTCTGGCACTGGATGATACCAATCAACCTCATTTCATCGACAGTACGAAAATATCGGGGGGTAAATTCAGGTTTCTGGGTAAATTCGATGTGCCGCGTTATTGCACGGTCAGCATCTACCTTGATCCCAATGACCGGCTGACCCGCAGTAAAATTGTAAACTTCTCGTTATTTATCGACAATGCAGCGATAGAAGCCACTTGCGACTATTCCAGCAAATATCCCGTGTTTCAGATCTCCGGAAGCGGGACTCAAACTGAATATCAAAACTACCTGAACGAGATACAACCCATGGAGGACGACCGGAGCAAAACGTTCCGCGCTTACGGGGAAGCTTATTACAATTCGAAAGATTTAGCCAAAGCGATTGATCTGGCCAAACTCGTCACCCAAAAAAGACTAGCCCTCAGAGAGACTCAAATCAACTACCTTAAAGCACATCCCGAATCTGCCATCAGCGTTAAAATCGCACAAGAACTCTCCGACAAGAATTCCGACCTTTCTTTGAAAGAAATCGAAGGATTATTCACCTGCCTATCCCCCGAAATGCAAAATTCGGAAATGGGCCAGGCTCTTCGGGCAACGATCCAGGGCAAACAGGTATTTATCGGAGGATCTTTCATCGACATGGAACTCACGGCAGCGGACGGAAGTAAAAAGAAAATATCGGATTTTGTGAAACCCGGGACCACTACATTAATTGAATTCTGGGCATCATGGTGTAGTCCCTGCCGCGGGGAGATACCTCACATGCGTAACACGTACAATACCTACCATCCCAAAGGGTTAAATATCGTGAGTATCTCCATTGACAGTGATCCGAAGAATTGGCATCAGGCTTTGGAAGAGGAAAAGATGCCTTGGGAACAGCTTATCGATAATACCAAAGCGGCTTTCCGGGCTTATAACCTGAGCGGAGTTCCTTCCTCTATCCTTGTAAACGACAAGGGAAAAATCATTAATGTAAACGCAAGAGGCGGATGGCTGGATGCTGCCATGCAGGAAATTTATGATTAATCATATACACTTTAAAATGAGAAACTTTATATTTATTATTTTACTCTCGGTCGTTTGCTCTTGTTCACAGCAAAACAACGACGATATCGTCGTAGACTTCAACGTGCAAAACATGACCTATTCCAAAATTGCCATTGTTGTCAGCCCGGAAATGATCAAGGAAACGGATCTGGATAAACACGGAAAAGCCAGCTGTACATTACAGGGGAATATGATATACGCCCGTCTGTTTTATGGCGAGGAAGCCAAAAATGTTTTTTTCCAGAAAGGCGATCGTGTCACAATTTCTTTTGATGCCAACAATTTTAAGGACAGCATGAAATTCGAAGGAAAAAACACTCCGGTAATAGAATACCTCAATTCTATCACTTACAACCCGATAATCCCCCCCGAATACGAGCGCTCACTAAAGGAGATTGTCAGTCTTGTCAACGAGAAGACAGACGAGGCGGCCAATTTATTGAAAGCCCGGAAACTGGAAGCGGTAAATCCCGAATTTGCAAAACTGGAGGAGGGACGAATCAAGTATTCATATCTGATCAGTTTGGTTATGTATCCCATGGGACATATCATGTTCGACACAACTTATCGCCCGAATGAGGAATATTATTCAACATTGGAAAAATACGTACAGGAAGACGAAAGTCTGATTGACCTTGACATTTACAGGGAATTTATTATAGAGGCTGCTCTTGTGCTTGGAAGCAAGGATAAAGAAATCTCCGGCATCTACAATAAAAATGTTGCCCGGATGAAATATATCGCCCAACATTTCAAAAATGACAAGCTAAAACAATCTCTTCTGAACGAGATTGCCATCAGACAGATAAAGAACGGTATTAACCATATCACCGAACTGGAAAATATTTACAATACTTACGTGACTGACCCGACTCTACGGACTGCCTATAAAACAGAGTATGACAAACGGAACATTGCCGTTACCGGCAAACTTTCCCCGGACTTCCAGGCCAAGGACATTAACGGTAAAACTTACTCCTTGAAGGATTTCAAAGGGAAATATCTGTATATCGACATGTGGGCGACCTGGTGCGGTCCCTGTAAAAGAGAAATGCCCTATTTGATAGAACTGGAAAAGAAAATGGAAGGGAAAAACATCACCTTCCTCGGTCTTTCCACCGACGAGGATAAGGCAGCATGGGAAGAAACAGTCAAATCGGGAGAACTCTCCGGCGTTCAACTTTTGCTTGGGCGAGGGAGTCAATTCCAACGGGATTATAATATCGACGGTATCCCTCATTTCATTCTTATTGACCCGGATGGCAAGATTATCAACCCCAAAGCAGTCCGCCCTTCTTCACCAGACGCCGAAAAGATTTTAAATGCTCTTCCTGATATTTAAACGGGATGGAACTGCTTCAATATAATTCAAATCTATATCCTCATAAAAAGATATGATTGAATATATTCTGCCATTTTTAGAAAATTACTTTAAATTTACCGCATTCATTCAAACGAATGAAAAGTAATATGAATCAATAAAATGGAAAGACTATGAGTGAAATTATTTGCCACTGCTTTGAAGTAAGCAGAGAAGAAATTGAAAATGCAATTCGTGAAAAAGGATTAAAAACCGTCGAAGAAGTAGGCGAAGCGACGAACGCAGGAACCGGTTGTGGCGGTTGCCAGGAACAGATACAGGAGATTCTGGACGAAATCAATGGGAAATAATCTCCCTTCCAGCAATAACAAAAAGATCCCGGATGAAAATTCATTATCCGGGATCTTTTTGTTATTGTGTCGCTGAATAACTTTTAGCGGTTCAACCAGTCCCGGAACTCGCGAATGCGGTCGGCACTGACGATAGCTTCTATATTTTCAGGAGGCAAAGGAGATAAACCGATTTTTATGCGGTTATTGGAATAACGGATCATTTCTTTGATAGCAGAAAAGCCCACTATAAACTTCCGGTTGATCCGAAAAAAGATTTGGGGATCCAGGCGTTCTTCGAGTGCAGCCATCGTCTGATCGAGGATATACCCTCCCCCTTCGTGGGTATATAACATCAGGTATTTTCCATCGGCCATAAAATAAGCGACTTCTGCCACCGGTACGGATTTGATCTTCGTTCCGATCTGCACCAAAAAGCGCTCCTGAAATCGGACCGTCCGGGGTGCTTTCTTTTCTTTTGCAAACCAATTCCGCACTTTTTCCAACGCCCGCAGTATTTCCTCTTCGTCAAAAGGTTTCAGGATATAATCTATTCCCTGGCTCTTGAAAGCTTGCAAAGCATATTCATCATAAGCGGTAATAAAAATGACAGGAGCTTTGATCTCTACTTGTCCGAAAATATCGAAACTACGTCCATCTCCCAAATGAACATCGCTGAAAATCAAATCTACCTGATTTTCTTTCAGCCATTGTACACTTCCCCGTACAGAATCCTGACGGGCAACGATTTCTATTTCCGGTGCCAACTTTTTCAGAATACTTTCCAATTCACGGGCAGCCAAAGCTTCATCTTCAATAATAATTGCAGTCATATTGAAATATAGGATCGCCCGAAAATACGAAAAAAGGACTTGCCTGCCAAGTCAAAGTTTTTTATTTTATAAAAAAAACGGTAACAACCGTATTTCTTTACCATTTTTACTGTTGTTACCGTTTTATCCGTTGTTACCGTTTCAACTCAACCCTAATTATTCAATTCCGGATTATTCTGAATCGCTTCTTTCGGATAAGGAATAATATACTTGGGATCGTCCTGCCGGATCGTAACCGTAAGCGAATTCCAATCGGCATCCATATAGTTTTTTATAACCTCCGGGCGGGTCGTTCTACGAAGATCGAACCAGCGATGTCCTTCGAATACCAGTTCCCGGGCCCTTTCCTCCATGATATCGGCCAACAATTGTTCCTGATTCATGGTTTCGATCTCTGCTTTCCGTTCGTTATAATAACTTTCAGCCAGACGCTTCTGAAGCAAGGTCAACAGATATTCTTTGGCTGCCGGCAGTTGTCCTTCGCGGTGAGCAGCAGCTTCGGCAGCAATCAGCCAAAGCTCTGCACTCCGGAAAGTGACCTTCTCATTCTTATTCCCTCCTTTATTACAATACCAGGTTCCGTATTTATCGACCAAATAATTTCCCAGCCGGGCATCTACATATTTATCTCCCTCTTTTATCTGGTTAAATTTTCCGCTGATATTATCCAATACGTACATATCTTCTTTCATTACGGTACTGGATACCGTTTCCAAAGCAAGTATCGCTTCTTTCGACGTATAAGTCCAAGGTTGGGCTTCGGTAGTCGTCAGATCCTCCAGCGGACAAGCCGCCAGCAGACTTTCGGCTGTCTCCTGAGCCTGTTTCCAATCCTGATGATAAAGATATACCCTGGCCTGGAAGGCTTTCAGCGCTTTCTTCGAAAACCGGTACAGATAAGCACCCGTCTGTTGCTCCACCTGCATATATTTCTCCGCTTCCTGTAAATCGGCGAGCACCTGTTCATATACCTTTTCCACTGTAGTAGGTATAAACGACTGTCCGATATCGATCTTTAAAGAAAGCGGAACGGCTTTATCTGTTGCCGCAGTAGCCGGATCATACCATTTGGCATACAGATTGATTAAATCGAAGTGAACAAAAGCCCGGAGACAATAGGCTTCAGCCAGCAATTGCTCGCGGGAATCCGTCGTGACATCCGCCCTGGCCTCCATCACTCCTTCGATAACCGTATTGGCATAAAAAATCATATTATACATAGCCGTCCAGGGATAAGTCTCGGTTAAAGGATCCGGATTTTCATCATTCAAAGTGGCCAAGTCAATGTAATTATCGTAAGACAACCCATACAAATCCGGAAATACTTCATCGGAACGTACCATCAGATAGCGGCGGTATTGGGGATAGGTACTATAAGCCGTAGTCAGAAGGGCCCGATATTCCGAAACTTCATCCGGAATCACCTTTCCGACAGGATCGACATCGACATAATTACATCCTCCCATTCCCAGTGAAAAGACAGCGATCAATAGGATATATATTCGTTTCATATTTTTATATTTAGAGTTAAAATGTCAAATCGATTCCACAAGAAAAGGTCTTCGCCAACGGCTGGGTATAAATATTCCCATAGGTTTCCGGATCGAAATAACCTTTATAGCTACTACCGAACACAAAAGGATTACGGGCTTCAAAGCTGATGCGTGCAGAGGAAAAACCGATATGTCCTAAAAGCCGCTCGGGAAAAGTATATCCTAAACGTATACTATTGATGCGCATATAACTCATCTTCTTGAACCAGTAGTCGTATTTCCGGTAAGAATTACCGGGATCGAGCATACCGAGCCACTGATAAGCCCAATTCTCCTCCCCTTCGGTATAAGTACCCATGATACGGGGATATTTACCGGAGGTATTATCCGGAGACCAAATCTGTGACATCCGGCGGGAATAATTCTGTCCCGGTGAAGTCTGTACCGGATTATAGAAAGGTTGTTCCTGCACGGTCTGATCCAACACAAAAGAAGCCGATACGGTCAAATCGAAATTCTTGTAATAAAACCGATTGATCCAGCCACCGGTAAATTTCGGTTCGGTCGTACCTTCGTAGGTAAATAAATTACGATATTCTTCTGCACTCAGGTTACTTTTCAGGAAAGGAATCAGGCCTCCCATCATATAACCGTATTCCAGACCGAAAAAGTCATTGAAAGAAACCTTTTCCCCCTGTTTATTATAAAACATCTGCAATCCATTTTCATCCAGCCCTGCGGTCTTCAGCGAAAATACAGCACCGACAGAATAGCCTTCGCGTGAAGGTTCATAGGAATTATCCCTGACATTGAGCCGATTGATCTTACTCTT
>UMCB01051381.1_pt1 | contig 14893 bp, 14 predicted proteins | sample 1964151 | NCBI WGS metagenome assembly UMCB01 (sample SAMEA4835960, study PRJEB28245) | human gut metagenome | biome: gut microbiome; material: fecal sample | place: Denmark | collected 2008
GTGATACCCGTACCGGTTCGATTCCGGTCTGCGGCATGATTAAAAGCTCTTGGATTTCCAAGGGCTTTTTTGATATATACGAATATACACAATACAGGAGGTTAAAAATTATGGATGAAAACATGAAGAAAAGAAACGAGATCCTGGCGAAGACGGTGATTAAAGGGCTGGAGTCCCGCAATATGTCCGGCTACTATGCGGCAGATAAAGAAGCTGCTGTGAAGCAGGCATTAGAGCTTATTCCAGAAGGCAGCACCATTGCAATGGGCGGCTGTGCCAGCGCTTCCGAAGTAGGGCTGATCAGTGCCTTAGAAGATGGCAATTACAACTACCTTGACCGCAGTAAAATGTCTCCAAGAGAAAGCCTTATGGCGGCATATGATGCAGATGTATTCCTTTCCAGCGCAAATGCAATCACAAGCGATGGCGTTATGGTCAACATTGATGGAAATTCCAATCGTGTCTCCTGCATTGCCCAGGGTCCAAGAAAAGTAGTATTCATCGTGGGAATGAACAAAGTCTGTTCCGACCTTGACGCAGCAATGAAACGTGCCAGAAATGTAGCAGCCCCAGCCAATGCCCAGAGATTCGATGTCAAAACTCCATGCAAAGAAATCGGCAAATGCTTCGACTGCAAATCCCCGGATACAATATGCTGCCAGTTCCTGATTACAAGATATTCCCGTCACGAAGGCAGAATCCATGTAATTCTGGTAAATGATACACTGGGATTCTAATATAGAATAATTTGGAAAAAATAATCCCTCTCTACAACTAGTGTGCCAACAAGTTGATTTCTGGAACAATCTTGCGTCTAAATTTCTTATTTCTGCGTTGTCGTCGGTCGCCGTAGCCACCGCTACGCCTCCTTCCTCCGCCTTGAAATAAAAAATTTATCCTGCAAGATTGCTACAAGAATCAACTTGTCGGCACACTAGCTTTATCCCTTTAGATAAGGTACAATAAAAGATACGCGGATAAAAATGAAATGAACCTACAGGAGGAATTTTCCAAAATGAAAAAAGCTACATTATTTGCAGCAGCAACTGCCTTATTAGGTGCAGTCTGGGTATCAGGTGCAACTGTCTTTGCGGAAACAGACGCTTTTCCTGTTACAGTAATGGACGACTTTGGCAATGAAGTTACACTGGAGAAAGCACCAGAGAGCATTGTATCTCTTGCACCAGTGGACACTGAGATCCTGTTTGCTCTTGGAGCAGGCGATTCTGTAACTGGAAGAACAGACTACTGCAATTATCCGGAAGAAGCTGCAGATGTAGATTCTATCGGAACATACATGGAACCAAACATGGAGCTGATCTTATCCAAATCCCCAGATCTTGTTGTAGCATCCGGATTCATCGATGACAACATCCGTCAGCAGTTAGAAGAAAACGGAACCGCCATTTTTATCACAAATGCAAGTGATCTGGAGTCCACAGAGAAAAACATCGAGACACTTGGAAAGCTCATCGGACATGATGCAGAGGCAGAAGAAGTTGTAAAGAACATGGAAGATGAGTGGACAGACTTAAGCGCAGAGCTTGAGAATGTGAAAGAAGAGAAAAGCGCATTTATCGATATAGGAAGCCTTTACAGCGCCGGACCATCTTCATTTCTGGACAATTCCATGCAGATGATCAAGGTAGAGAATGTGGCAGCCGATGCAGACAGCGCATGGCCGCAGCTTTCCGCAGAAGCAGTTGTGGAAGCAAATCCGGACGTATACATTTCCCTGTATTCCACACTTGAGGATGTACAGCAGACTGCAGGACTTTCTGATTTGGCATGCCTGAATGAAGACGGCGGATTCATCTATATCGATGGTTCCAGCGTAGAAGGCGACATGATCCAGAGACCAGGCCCGCGTTACGTAGAAGGCTTAAAAGTACTTGCTGAGCTTGTTTATCCGGAAATCGCAGAGTAAATATTGGAATTCTGAAATTTAATAATGGAAGTACAAAGTAAGGGGCAAGGAATTTGCCCCTGCTTTTGTATCATCATATTTAAGAATTCAGAAGGCTTCCAAATACAAAAAGGAAAACTATATGAAAAACAAAAAAAGCAAAACCGGATTTCTTGTGCTGGCTGTTCTTCTTTGTCTTGGAATTGTCTGGGTATGTACCATTACAGGTGCAGCTTCTGTATCCATAAGTGATGCAAACCGCATTTTGCTGAACAAACTGTTTCATCTTAATGTAAGTCTGGAAGAAATCTCAAAAGGCAATATTACTATCATCTGGAACATTCGTTTTCCCAGAATTATTCTGGGTTTCATAACCGGAGCTGCCCTTGCGGTAAGCGGAGCCGGATACCAGGGCATTTTCAAAAATCCAATGGCAGATCCCTTTGTGCTGGGCATCTCATCAGGAGCCGCTTTGGGCGCTGCTGTAGGAATCGTATGCCATTTTACATTTCGCATAGGCGTGTTTAACAGCACCATGCTTCTGGCATTTGCAGGCTCCTTTGCCACATTATTCCTGGTATACAGTATTTCCCGGGTGGGCAGGCGAGTTCCAGTGGCAACCCTGCTGCTGTCGGGAGTGGCAATCAACTCCACACTTTCTGCACTGATGTCCTTTATCATGATGATGAACAAACAGAGCATGGATCAGATTATGTTCTGGACCATGGGAACTTTGAATGGAAAAGGCTGGAACCAGATTGCGGCAGTGCTGCCCTGGGTGCTCATCGGACTTGTGATCATGCTGCTTTCCTGCCGGGAACTGGATGTAATGCTCACTGGAGAAGAAACAGCAACCCAGTTAGGTGTAAATATTGAATTAGTAAAAAGAAAAGTCCTGTTCGCGTCCAGTCTTCTCACTGCATCGGTGATTTCTGTTACCGGAATCATTGGCTTTGTAGGCCTGGTAGTTCCCCATGTGGTACGCCTGCTCACAGGCCCCAAGCACCGCAGGCTGCTTCCGGTATCTATGGTATTTGGCGGCGCATTTATGGTAATCTGCGATACGGCTGCCAGAAGTCTGACCACCTCAGAAATTCCAGTGGGAATTATCACATCCATCTGCGGCGGTCCATTTTTCCTGTATCTGCTTCGAAAATCTAAGAAAGGCGGTGGGGTATCATGAAAGACGAAAATCAGACCATGCTTTTTTTTCCCATGCAGCTGTGGGTTATGGAGAAAAAACAGTACTCCGAGATGTAAGCTTTCAGGTGAAAAAAGGCGAGTACGTGGCGCTGATCGGGTCAAATGGAACGGGAAAATCCACTCTGATCAAATGTGTATCCGGCCTGCTTCCTCTGAATAGCGGAGAAATTGAAATCTGCGGGAAAAACAGCAGAAAGTTAAAGCCGAAAGAACGTGCCCGGATGGTAGCTGTGGTTCCGCAGTCCTATTACGTGGACTATGATTTTACAGTGGAAGACATTGTGATGATGGGACGAAATCCATACATTGATTTTCGCCATCGTGAGAGCCAGGAAGACCGGGAAATTGCAGAGCGTGCCATGAAACTGACCAAGACGGATATGTTCCGAAACCGGCTTTACAATCAGCTGAGCGGCGGTGAGCGGCAGCGTGTAATTCTGGCAAGAGCCATTACCCAGCAGCCGGAGATTATTCTTCTGGATGAGCCCACTTCCGCGCTGGATCTCCATCATCAGATCGAAGTAATGGAACTGATCCGCCAGTTGAATGAGAAAGAACATATTACAGTGCTTGCTGTTCTCCATGAGATTAATCTGGCATCCAGATTCTGCAGCAGAATTGTGATCTTAAAGGATGGAAAAGTCAAGGCAGACGGGACGCCCCGGGAAATCATCAATCGTCAGGAAATGGAAGAGCTGTATGAAATGAGGCTTCTTGTGAAAAACAATCCTCTGATTGAAAAACCGGAAATTATTCCCATTCGCGTAATGGACGAGAAACAGACAGCGAAACCTCTCAGAATTCATGTGATCTGCGGGGAAAAAGGCGGCGTACGTATTCTGGAGCAGCTGACCAACATGGGCCATGCTGTGACAGCAGGAGTTGTGAACCGGGAAAGTGACGATGCTGAGATCTGTGAATATCTGGATATACCAAGGGTCGAAATCGGCTCTTTTCAGACCGTTGGCCAGGAGGAGCTGGCAAAGAATCTGGAGCTTATGAAAGATGCAGATGCGGTGATCGTTGCAGACATTCCCTTCGGAGAGGCCAATATCCGCAATCTGGACGGGCTGGAACACGTGAAGGGAGAACTTTATATTCATAAAAATATATTGAACCAGGATTTTACGCATGGACAGCTGCAAAGAAGACTGGATGAAATACAGAAAATAAAAGAAATTCATTTTTATGAAAAATTCAACGCCGGGGACTGGCTGTAAGCTCAGAAATGCAGCATTGCCAACGATTTTCAGCTGGGCAAAATAAAAAAGTGTAACGGAGAACAAAAATGATATACATCAGTCATCTCATTCCGGATGAGAAAATGAAATTCTTTGTGGAAAAATACGGTGTAGGAGTGGAGAGCATTGATTTTTCCATTTCGGACAACCTGGATCAGCTTTCCAGGTCTATAGAGTATTGTCGGGAAAAATTAAAATATATGGGAACGGACCAACTGATTCTGCACGGCCCATTTCTGGATGTGAATCCCTGCGCTTACGACAGTCTGGTAAGGGAAGCCACCATGACCCGTTTTTCCCAGTGCTATGAGGCCGGGCTGGAGCTTGGTGCAAAGAAGATCGTTTTTCACTCAGGAATGAACCCGTATGCCTATTACAAAGAAGGCTGGGCAGATCATGTGTCTGTTTTCTGGCAGGAATTTATGGAGGATAGGCGGGAAATCGAGATTGTTCTGGAAAATGTGTTTGATAACGACTGGGAACTGCTTCTGGATGTTTACCAGCGGGTAAATCAGCCCAATTTCAAGCTTTGCCTGGATATAGGACATGCGCACTGCTATTCCACCGTAGATGCTCGAAAATGGGCGGAAAATCTGGCACCTTATGTGTCTCATGTCCATGTCCATGACAACTGCGGTGACCGGGATTCTCATATTGGTCTGGGAAAGGGAAATCTTCCATGGAAAGAAGTCCTGAAGCTTTTGCCCCAGGATCAGGGGCGTACCTGGACCATTGAATGCATGAAAAAAGAAGACGTACAGGCATGCCTTGAAAGCCTGTATGCCAGTGACTTTTGCGGAGTATGAGCAGTGCCGGATGGACCTCTTTTGTCGAATTATAGTACAAGTTGTCGGACGATTCTTGTTGCAAAATTCTGATATAAAAAGTAGAATAATGACGGAAAGTGCAAGGGAAAAATAGTAAGCTACTAATGAACTGTGCGTAATCAGTACATATCAGGAGGAAAATACAATGGAAATGACAACAAGAATGATCATGCTTCAAAATATTGAGAAGATGGTGAAGGAACAGGATAGAGTAGATGAAGAGGATTCCTATATCAAACAGGACAATGAAGATCTGAAATATCTGGAAGGCAGATACGAACAGCTGCAGCTCCCTCATACTGTGAAGCGTGTAATTGACGATTATATCGCCTGCATGCAGACAAGGGATGAGAGGTATTCTGATCTGTCCTATGCGGCAGGAGTGCGGGATACCATCAATCTGCTGAAGGGGCTTGGAATGCTCAAAGACACTGTTGCTGCGACAACAGGAATTTTGTAAAGTTAAAACAGGAAAAGAGTTATTGCAAGTGTGGCTGTGCCAGAAGCAGAAAACTGCTGGGAAGCCATATTGCAATAACTCTTTTTTGGCTTTTGGATAAATATCTTTTCCATATTTAAGAGTACTTGGAAGAACCAACGACAGTCTGGAGACCGTTACCTTATTCTGGACAGCCTCCGGAATTGAATTGAATGTAAGAGCAACAGAAATCTGTCTTTTCCGTAATATGGAAGGGGACAAGGTAAGAAATGTAAAGTTTCTTAGGGATACACCTGCATTTCCTACAGATGAGAAAACATTGCTTCAGGTGCTAAGTGTTGAGACAGACGGTGAATTTTTCCCGCTTGAGGAGCCAAAGCTTAGAATGGAAGTGATTGGGGACAGTATTACTTCCGGGGAAGGATGCAGCGGCGCAGAGAGGGAGATGACCTGGAATTCATTCTGCTTCAATGCAGTGGATCATTATGCATATATGGCAGCAAAAGAGCTTGGGGCGGTATATCACTGCATCAGCCAGAGCAGCTGGGGCGTTTTCTGTTCCTGGGAAGGCAATGAGCAGCAGGCGATTCCGCTGTATTATGAGCAGGTGTGCGGCCTTTTAAATGGTGAGCGAAATAAAGAACTGGGCGCTCTGGAAAAATGGGATTTCCAGAAGTTCCAGCCAGATGTAGTTGTGGTAAACCTGGGAACCAATGACGGCAGCGGCACCCGGGATATGGAAAAGGTTGAAAAGGCTGTGATTGATTTTTTAAGAAAAATAAGGGCATGCAATCCAGAGAGCATCCGGGACATCTGTCTCACAAAAAGGCAGCGAAGATACTGGCAGAAAAAATCCGGGAGATTTCTGGCAGCAGCGCGGATGTTTCTTTTGAATGAACAGAAAATCATGGTGAATTATCTGTGAAGATATGCTAAAATCGTTAATAATAAAAAACGAGGAGTGACATTATGAAAGTATTGATTGTGCGCCATGGTGATCCGGATTATGATATAGATTCCCTTACGGAAAAAGGCTGGAAAGAGGTGGAATATCTTTCCCAGAAGCTTTCTAAGCTGGATGTGAAGGCATTTTATGTATCACCTCTTGGAAGAGCCAGGGACACCGCAGCCCCAACCCTGAAAAAAATGGGAAGAACCGCAGTGATATGTGAGTGGCTTCAGGAATTCCCCTGCCAGATCTGGCGCCCGGATGTGAAGGATAAGAAAATTATTGCATGGGACTGGCTGCCCCAGGACTGGATGGCAGACGAGCGCTTTTTCCAGTATGACCACTGGTTTGAGAACGAGGCCATGCAGGAAGGTCATGTGAAGGAAATGTACGATCATGTGACCGGAGAATTCGATAAGGTTCTGGCAAAGCATGGTTATGAGAGAGAAGGCCATTATTATAAAGTAAATGAGGAAAATAACGACACCATTATTTTCTTCTGTCATTTCGGACTGGAATGCGTGCTTCTCAGCCATCTGCTGAATGTATCTCCCATGGTGTTATGGCATGGCTGTGTAGCTGCGCCCTCATCTGTGACAACCCTGACAACCGAAGAACGCCGTCAGGGTATCGCTGCCTTCCGTATGAGCGCTTTCGGTGATATTTCTCACCTGTATGCCAACAACGAGCCGCCGGCTTTCGCCGCAAGATTCTGCGAAGCCTATGGAAATAAAGATCAGAGACACGATTAAGAACTTTTTATTGAATAAAAATTCCATTTGTGTTATAGGCGACAGGGAAAAACAGAGTCAGTAATAGCAAGTTTCGTATTCAGTTACGAGTTCATTATTTTCATTTTAGAAATTTTATAAAATTATTAGAATTTGGACAAATATTTCTCACATTTATGCGATATGATATATACATCTTAAGAGAGAGAACTCTTAAGAAAAACTCTTTCCTTTCCCTAAAAATGTATAAATAAACCACCGTCTGTTGGCAAGAACGTCGACTGGGCGGTGGTTTTACGTTGTGCAAAAGCATATCTGGACAAGTTCTGAAGGATTGACTATAGTAAAGGATACAGACAATATTATGCCTGAGCAATTAAGCTAAATGCTGCTAGTGTACCGACAAGCTGATTTCTAGAACAATCTTGCGTCTAAATTTCTTATTTCTGCGTTGTCGTCGGTCGCCGTAGCCACCGCTACGCCTCCTTCCTCCGCCTTGAAATAAAAAATTTATCCTGCAAGATTGTTACAAGAATCAACTTGTCGGCACACTAGGGGATAGCAGTATTGGCATTTTATAATAAAATATGCAAAAAAATGGAGGATCCATATGCAGTCAGCAATTCAGCTGCAGGAGCTTCTGCGGTCTATTAACCGAAAGAGCTATCCTGCTTACAAGTCTTTGAAAGGTGTTTACCAGTTTCAGAAATATATTTTAGCAATCGACCATGTACAGGGAGATCCCTTTGCATCCCCATCTCATGTGAGCGTAAAAATTTCCCATAAGGCAGCAGGCTTTCCCGCTGCGTATTATAAAGATCATCTTACCAGAATTACGCTTGCGGATTATCTTACCCGCCAGTTTGAGCAGCAGGTGAACCGCTATACATTCCGCGCCAAAGGTTCCGGGAAAAGCGGCCTGATTTCTGTGACGAAGTGCGGACAGGAGGTTCTGGAGCGAACTGCCTGTGAGATTACAGAGCAGGGAATCATTGCCAGATTTTTCGTGGGATTCCCGGCGAATGGACGAACCATCAATTCAGGTGAATTGGAGAAGATTTTCTTTGAGTTTCTCCCTGTTTGTGTGGAAAAAGCATTCTTCTACCGGAATTTAAGTGGAAAAGATCTGGAAAATGCCATATTTCTGGCAGAAGATCAGCAGTTTATCCGTGAGGAGATTTCCAGACGTTCCCTTGCGGCTTTTGTAAACGATGGCGCGGTTTTGCCAAGAGAAAGCGGAATTTCTTCCAGACCGATGAAAAACTGCGTGGACTTTTCTTCCCCGGAAAGCCTGCGGGTGACCATGGAGCTTCCTCACAAAGGAAGGATCACAGGCATGGGAATTCCGAAAGGAATCACTTTGATTGTCGGCGGAGGCTATCACGGCAAATCTACCCTTTTGAATGCTCTGGAACTGGGCGTATACAATCATATCCAGGGGGATGGCAGGGAATATGTGATTACCGATTCCACTGCCCAGAAGCTGCGTTCTGAGGACGGACGATTTATAAAGGATGTGGATATTTCCCTGTTCATCAATGATCTTCCAAACAAAAAAGACACCAGTTGTTTTTCCACAGAGGATGCCAGCGGAAGTACTTCCCAGGCAGCTGGAATTGTGGAGGGAATCGAGGCGGGAAGCCATGTTTTCCTGTTGGATGAGGATACCTCTGCAACCAATTTTATGGTACGGGATGCCTTTATGCAGCGGGTAATCAGCCGGGAAAAAGAGCCCATCACTCCATTTCTGGAGCGTGCCCGTGACCTGTATGAGAAAGCAGGGATTTCTACTATTTTGGTGGCCGGAAGCTCCGGCGCATTTTTCCATATTGCGGATACGGTGATTCAGATGGACAATTACAGGCCTGTGGATATTACGGATAAGGCGCGGAAGCTTTGCGGGGACTATCCTTTAAATGAAAGCACAGCATCCGAATTCTGCCTGCCTCACAGCCATCGGATCATGTCCAAGGCGGCACCGTCCAAAAGCCCCAAAAAGGACTATTACGGCTATTTCAAGCCCCAGGATAAACCAGAGCGCCTGAAGGTAAAAGTACACGGCCGTGATGGTTTTTCCATTGGCAAACAGGACGTGGATCTGCGGTATATTGAGCAGCTGATCGACAGCGAGCAGACCCAGGCCCTTGGCGGGCTTCTGAAGTATGCCGTAGAGAAACTGATCGACGGGAAAAGAACCCTGCCGGAGATTGTGGAGATTCTGTGTGACCGACTGGAAAAAGAAGACATGTCTTTCCTTGCAGAAGGTTACATTTCCTGTGGCTATGCGGTACCCCGCAGACAGGAAATTTACGCCTGCTTCAACCGTTACAGAAGACCATAAACGCGAAATACTGTCGCGGCGCTGCCCATGCGTGCAGGAATAAACCTCCATCAGTTTGTGCAGGAAAGCACATTTGTCAGTAGCTTTTTGGTTCGTTATACGTTATAATGAACTTTGGATGAGGAAAACGCCGGGACCAGAGCGGTGGAAAAAATGATTTCTGCGGTTTGCATGCTCTGGAATTGGCCTGGTGTTGCAAGGATAACAGAAGAAAGGTGGATATAGATTTATGGAACGTCCAAATGCATGGCTTTCATATTCCGAGGCTGATATGAATCAGCTGGAAGATGTAGCAAAGAAATACCGTCATTTCTTAAATGTGGGAAAAACAGAGCGTGAGTGCATCACACAGATCGTGAAAGAAGCCGAAGAGGCTGGTTATGTTTCCCTGGAAGAAAAGATGAAAAAAGGCGAGGCTCTCAAAGCAGGAGATAAGGTTTACACAGTTGGCATGAAGAAGATCATTGCCCTGTATCATATTGGAGAGGACGATCTGGCAGAAGGTATGAATATCCTTTGCGCGCACATCGATTCCCCAAGACTGGATATCAAGCAGAATCCGTTATATGAGGATACAGACCTTGCATATCTTGACACCCATTATTATGGCGGTGTGAAGAAATACCAGTGGGTTGCCCTTCCTATGGCAATGCACGGCGTAATCGTGAAGAAGGACGGAACCGTTGTGAATGTAACAATCGGTGAGGATGAGGAAGATCCGGTTCTTTATATCACAGACCTTCTGATTCATCTTGCAGGACAGCAGATGGCAAAGAAAGCTTCCGAGGTTGTAGAGGGTGAGAAGCTAGATATCCTCATTGGAAGCCGTCCTCTTGCAGATCTTCCGGATGATAAGAAGAAAGAAGCTGTGAAAGAGAATGTTCTTCGCATCCTGAATGAGAAATATGGTGTGGAAGAGGAAGATTTCCTTTCCGCAGAGCTTGAAATTGTGCCGGCTGGCAAGGCCCGTGACTGCGGACTTGACCGCAGCATGATTGCTGGTTACGGACAGGATGACAGAGTTTGCGCATACACTTCCCTTCTGGCTCTTCTTGAGCTGAAAGCTCCAAAGCGTACAAGCTGCTGTCTGCTGGTTGATAAGGAAGAGATCGGAAGCGTAGGAGCTACCGGTATGCAGTCCCGTTTCTTTGAGAACAGCGTAGCAGATGTTCTGGATGCACTGGGACAGTATTCTGACCTGAGACTGAGAAAGGCGCTGAAGAATTCCAGCATGCTCTCCTCTGATGTAAGTGCTGGATATGATCCTGCATTTGCAGAAGCTTTTGAGAAAAAGAATTCTGCATATCTTGGAAGAGGTATTGTGCTGAACAAGTTTACTGGAGCCCGCGGAAAATCCGGTTCCAATGATGCCAACGCTGAGTATGTGGCAAGAGTCCGCAAGATTTTCAACGATCACAATGTATTTTTCCAGACTGCAGAGCTTGGCAAGGTAGATGTGGGCGGCGGCGGAACCATCGCTTATATTGCTGCTCTTTATGAAATGGAAGTAATCGACAGCGGCGTATCTGTTCTCAGCATGCATGCACCGTGGGAGGTTACAAGCAAGGCAGATGTATACGAAGCTTATAAGGCTTACAAGGCATTCCTTCTGGATGCATAATAGAATGAATGAAAGTACCGGGCAGACATTGACATGATGTCTGTCCGATATTTTTCTGGCAGTTAAGTGAGCCATTCAAATTTGGAAAATAACGCAGATGAATATTTAAATGGGGAGAAAACAGTATGATAAAAAAACAGGCACCTGGGGAAACCATCCTGAAAGTGGGCGGCATGCTCCTCCTTTTTCTGGGGGTAATGCTGGCATTTGGCAGCGGAAACACACTTTCCCTGGCAACAAGAGGCAGCGCTGACAGTGCGGTGATAGAGTATCTTCAGCAGAATAATATGACCTATACCCAGCTGGTGGCAAGTACAGTGATGGTCCTGGCAGCAGGAGTAATCTACCTGGCAGCAGGCGTAGTGGGCGTGAAACAGGCAGGCAATATAAAAAACGCAGGAATGTGCATAGGAATGGGAATCCTTCTGGTTGCGGAGGTTATTGCGGAAGTGATGGTCACTATGAATTTTGGCGAATTTGATCCTGCATCTGTAATCCGCATGCTCATGTTCCCGGCAATTTACATGGTAGGAGCCATCCTCAACTGGCAGGCAAAGAACGCCGAAAAGCAGTAAAATAACGGTAGTATGGGTTGCACATCAAATCGTACCAATAACACGAAAAAAACATACAAAAAAATAAATAAAAAAATTCAAAAAAGGTGTTGACAAAACAGTAGGTATCGTGTAGAATACTCATTGTTGCGAGGGAGAAACGCAAGAGCGTAAGAAACTCGTAAGAATCAAATGTGTGTTTAGCTCAGCTGGATAGAGCGTTTGGCTACGGACCAAAAGGCCGGGGGTTCGAATCCTCTAACACACGTAACTAAGAATCGGAATCATTGAGAAATCAGTGGTTCCGATTTTTTTTGTTACCATCTTTCGTTTTTTACGATATATACTATGAATGGAAAAATTCCAATGGAGGATTTCCATTCACAAGGCGCCTTACAATCTTATAGCGCGCCCCCAAATTGTGACGCACATCTTGCAGAAAGCCTTTTGGGGGCACGCTCTAGAAACCTGGAGGATAATCTGTAAATGAAAGACAATGAGATTATAGATTTATTTTTGGCAAGAGATGAGAAAGCAATTGAAGCAGTAAGTGCGAAATATCATCCCTACTGCTATAAGATTGCCTGGAATTTACTTGCAAATAAAGAGGATGCCGAGGAATGCCTGAACGACACCTGGTTTTCGGTCTGGTCGCGGATTCCTCCTGCACGCCCTTTGGCTTTAGCCCAGTTTTGCGGTCAGATTACAAGAAATCTTAGTATTGACCGTCTGAGGAAAAAGCATGCCGGGAAGCGTCCGGACGTTCATATGGCAGATGTTCTTGGTGAAATGGATCAGCTAAATATTGCGTATACCATGGACGATCAGCTGGCAGAAAAAGAGCTGCTGAAAGTCATCAATGATTTTCTTGGAAAGCTGAAAGCCGAAGACCGGGATATTTTTGTAAGAAGATACTGGTTTCTGGATTCTATTGCCGCAATTTCCAAAAGACATCATATGTCAGCTGGAAGTGTAAAAATGAATCTGTACAGAAATCGAAAGAAACTGCAGAAGGTGCTGGAAAAAGAAGGAGGCCGCCTATGAAGAAATTTGATTTTTCAAAAGAATTCGGAAATATTGATTCGAAGTACATCAGTGAAGCAGAAGAGGAATGGAAGGGAAAAAAGAACATCTGGACACCAACGTTTTGGAGCAGAGCGGCAGCAGCATGCGTGATCGTGGCATTGGGCTCCGTAATTTTTTCAAACCCGAAGGTACAGGCCGCAATGAAAAATCTTACATTGTCTATAGAAGAGACGCTAGGTTTTCCCAAGAGTATTGCTTCCTACACAGAAGTATTAAACACTTCTCAGACGGACAAAGGAATTACCGTAACCTTAAAAGAGGTAGTTCTGGATGATGGAGTTTTGCTGGCAAAGGTGCATGCAGAAAAAACAGCTTCTGGTCAGGAAGAGGCAGATCCTGATCAGGATGCACTGACTTTTGCAAATACACAACTTGATATTGATTATCACAAAACTACCATAAACGGGCAGAAAATGAATGAGTACGAAAGCGGAAGCTATCTGCCGTATTCAGAAGAAGAGTTATTAAATACAGGACTGGATGAAAATGTCTATGATGCTGTTCTGGAATCCCGCTTTTCCACTGATGGAGATTTGGGGGAGAATCCGGAAGTACATTTGGTGCTTGGTGCCTATAGAGATGAAAATTTAGGCGAAGATTATTTCGCGGAGTTTGAGTTTGACTTTTCTATCCCGCATGAGGAACTTATGAAGCAGACTGTTCACAAAAAACTGGAAGACGTTTCCATTGAAACGGATGAAGGAACCATTAAATTAACCGATTTTTCCATGAATAAACTGCAAAGTACAATGACAGCAGAAGTTCCGGAAGAACTTGCGGAAAAACTGTACAATAATTATGAGATGATACTTGTCGGAACAGACAGTAAAGGAAATCAGGTGCAGTATGAACTAAGCAATGAATCGGGGGATGGCAAACCTCACTGGAGCTTCAAAACCAGTTTCTGGGGTATGTATCAGCTGGATTCTGACGGCCCTGTACTTTTGCTTCCGGACATTGACAGCGATGGTTTGGAATTGCAGCTTTATGCTCGTGAGCGTTACATGGCGTCAGATGCGGATATTATTTTTGACGATGGAACAGTGTTGACTACGGATGATCCAGTTGAAACCGCAATTATTGGAGGGGCAGACGCGCCTACTGAAATAGAGATACAGGATAACATGGATCCAAAAGAAAATGCGGATGACGAGCTTTATGGAACAGAAGAAAGTGATGCCTGGGGAGAAGCTGGCATTGAGGATGACTCAGATTATGGAATTGCCGTTGGGAATAAGATTAAGATTCAACTTAAATGATAGGAGAGAATGAATGCCAGAGCCTGCTGCAAAAAGCATCTCATATTTACAGAAATACACTCTGAAAATGCTATTCTAACTCAAAAATCCCTTGTCAAAGAAGCTTTGCGCGTCTGTTTTTCTGGTGTAAAAGGCAAATTGCTTTTCATTTGGCCGTTTTTTTTCTATAATCTCATGTAAGAAAGCAAAAACGACTGGAAGAACAGGAGCGAAGCAAATATGAACATAGGCAGTCAGATACTGAAAATTCGAAAAGAAAAAGGATTAACCCAGGAGGAATTTGGAAAAATATTTCACGTCACCAGGCAGACCGTATCCAACTGGGAAAATGAGAAGAGCTATCCGGATCTGCAGATTCTTATAGACATCAGCAACCGTTTCGACATTTCCCTGGACGTCTTAATAAAAGAAGATGTCAAGATGGTAAAAACCATGGATAAAGAAAGAGTGCTGGGAACATTGAAACGGGAAAAATCTGTTATTGATTTTTTCACAGGCGCAGGTACCGGAATTGTGATTACCTGCCTGTTCTCAGCAGATACTATGGCCAGAACGGTTACCATTGCGTTAGGCGTGGTCATGATCGGAATCGGATGGTACCGTGAAGCTAAATATGATAAAAAACTGTTCCGATATATGAAAGAAGACGAAGAGCGTTGAGGGGGGAAAAGGCATGAAAATCTGGCGTGAATTATTAAGTTAACTTGTTGTGCTAGATAAAATAAATATAAAGAAA
>UMCB01030220.1_pt1 | contig 14415 bp, 10 predicted proteins | sample 1964151 | NCBI WGS metagenome assembly UMCB01 (sample SAMEA4835960, study PRJEB28245) | human gut metagenome | biome: gut microbiome; material: fecal sample | place: Denmark | collected 2008
AATTTTTTTCTTAGCCCTGTTTTTGGGTTATTTTGCCGACATTACATTTTTTACTCATAGCCATATTACCCACGGAGTTACTATCGTCCATTCGCATTTTTCTTGCCCGCTTCCGACAAACAAGGATTCCCGCTCCTCCCGACACGATCATTCGGCTAATGCATTAATCCTGATCGCTCATGCGCAGATGTGGCACAGTCTGGTCCAAACTTCTCCGGAAATCCCAGACCTGCCATGTACCCGGCATATCACTTATTATACAGAAACCGCCGTCATTCCGGAACCGATCTCCATTCCTCATTTTCACCTCAGAGGCCCTCCTGTAAAAACGTTATAATTTCAACGGCACTTTGCCGAAGGGTATCCAATTGCTTACCGAAAACGGAAACTTTGTCTCTGCCTATAACGAATCCACAGAAACGAAGTTTTCCCGGATATACTTTGTATACCTATCGGTAAGCCAAACTTTCTATCGTCAAACTTTATAAATTTCTATTACCATGCGTTTATTTTTCTTATTTCTGCTCTTACTTGCGTCGGTCCATCACTCTATAGCGGATCATTTTACAGATAAAAAAACGAAAACCGATCCAACCTCACAGGTCATGTCATCGATAAAAATACCGGAGAACACATTCCTTTCTTCACTGTCAGCCTGAAAGGTACAACACTTGGAACAGCGACAGACGAAACCGGCCACTATTTTCTAAAAAACCTACCGATCGGTACCTATACTATCCGGGTAAACGGAGTAGGCTACCGATCGGCAGAAAAACAAATTACCCTCAGGCAAGGAGAAACCCACGAACTTAATTTTGAAGTGGAAGAAGACATGATCCAGTTGGAAACCGTAGTGATATCGGCCAATAAAAACGAAACAAACCGGCTGGAAGCACCGATAGTGGTCCATGTAATGACTCCGAAATTATTCGAAAATACCAATTCGGTATGCCTGGCCCAAGGACTCAGTTTTCAGCCCGGTCTTCGGGTAGAAACTAATTGCCAGAACTGTGGCTTCCAGCAAGTCCGCATAAACGGTCTGGACGGTCCCTATACCCAGTTGCTTTTAGACGGAAAAGCTTTATTCAGTTCATTAAACGGTGTATACGGTATCGAACAAATTCCAACCGGGATGATCGAACGTGTCGAAGTTATGCGCGGTGGTGGTTCTGCTCTCTATGGTGCCAACGCCATCGGTGGCACAGTGAATATCATCACTAAAGAACCCCTGAATAACCTGTTTATGATCAGTCATAACCTGACTGCTATCGGTAACTCGGCCTACGATAACACCACCTCACTGAATACTTCACTAGTCAACAGCCAACGGGACGCAGGAATCTATCTTTTCGGAACTTCACGCCACCGCCAACACTATGATCACGATGGAGACCATTTTTCAGAAATCGGAAAACTCAAGCTGACGACTCTGGGATTCCGCAGTTTTTACAAACCCACCTCTCAAACCAAACTGACTTTAGAATACCACAATATCCGGGAATTCCGACGTGGAGGAAATCTATTCAGTCTGCCTCCCCACGAAACCGATATCACCGAACAGGCCGATCATGATATCAACGGCGGTGGGGTGGATTTCACCTTCTTTTCGAAAGATTATGCCCATAAACTCAATCTGTATTCCTCTGTCCAACACACTGCCCGTCAATCTTATTACGGAGCAGGTAAAGATCCCAAAGCCTATGGCAAGACAAATGACCTGACCGCTATTGCAGGAATTCAATACTCATACAATTTCAATCGTCTCCTTTTTATGCCGGCAGTATTGACAACCGGCAGCGAATATGTATATAACAAACTGGCCGATAAAATGCTGGGGTATCACCGTTCCATCGATCAAAAAGTTGATATCTACAGCTTTTTTCTCCAAAACGAGTGGAAAACAGAGCAATTCAGCATCCTGCCAGGAGGCCGGCTGGACAAAAACAGTTTCATCGATCATATCATTTTCAGCCCTCGTATCAACCTGCGCTACAATCCCTTGAAAGCCATCAGCCTCAGAGCCAGTTATTCGGCCGGCTTCCGGGCACCTCAAACCTATGATGAAGATCTACACGTGACCGCCGTCGGGGGAGAAGTGTCGCTAATCCAATCGGATCCGAATCTGAAAACCGAAAAGTCGGGAAGTTATAGCGTCTCAGCCGACATTTATCATTCTTTCGGACGAGTACAAACCAATCTGTTGATTGAAGCATATTATACCAAATTGAAGCATATTTTTGTAGTCAGCCCTATCGGTTACGACGAAGAAGGCAACAAAATACTCGAACGCCGTAATGGTTCGGGTGCCAAAGTAAAAGGTATCAATCTCGAAGGAAAAATTATCCCTCACCGGGATGTACAAATCCAATTGGGGATATCTCTCCAGCAGAATAAATACAATCGTCCTCAATCCTGGAGTGACGATCCGGATACAAAGAAAACCCGTGAAATGTTACGTTCTCCCAACCGGTATGGCTATTTCACGTTTTTTACTTCTCCTTTCAAAAAATTCGGTATATCCGCTTCAGGCACTTATACAGGAAGTATGTATGTTCCTCACATGGCCGGATATATCGAAAAAGACAAACTGGAAAAAAGCGGAGATTTCTTCGATACCAACATTAAATTGAATTACGATTTTACCATTAGCGGAAATTATATTCTTCAACTCAATTGTGGTATCCAGAACATTTTTCAAAGCTACCAAAAAGATTTCGATCGGGGAGAATTTCGGGATGCCGGATACATTTACGGACCGGGCCTTCCCCGTAGCTGGTTCGCCGGCATTAAACTCAGCCTGAATTAACCGGATCGGGTGATTTCTAACCACCGCCCGGAATTTCCTTCCCTACCACCCGGAATACCTGCTGTAAAATATGGCCTTCTTCATCCATCAACGTCAAGGTATGGCGACCTTCTTTCAGCCATACTTCTTGCTGATGGATGGAGTGGGTTACACCCAAAAACTGCTCGTCGACATACCAATAAATCCGGGCTTTAACCGATCGATGCACGGCTTCGAGAACCACACGTCCGGGTTTCCCTCCGAAATCCCTGGGAATAAAAACCCGGGTTCCCCGTTGGGGATAAATCATTTCCATCATCTCTTCCCCCTGAGGGTGACAATCCGGACGATAAGGCGGTAATCTGCGATATCCGGTATGAGTCCGGCAATAGTACCATTCCTGCACCGGTGGAAGCACAAACCAGGGCTGTATCCTGATCCGGTGCACCGGCTCACAATCCGAAGTCACCTGCCATTTTCCGGTAGCATCGAGATTTACCAAGCGGTGGTAAGGACACACCTGTGTCCTGCTTCCGGCAGCACAAACCCGGATGGTATCGGTCTCCTCACAATAAGCCGAAGCCCGGTAACCGCTCCGATGACATACGACCACCTCTTTCATCTCCTCGGCCGGTTCGTAGAAATGCCGGTTCACAGGCAAAAGACCAGCGACCTCAAAGAGTACCGGAGCCGCAGCTCTCACCCCAACCAAACCCGGACGTCCTTCCCCGTCGGCATTCCCTACCCAAACGCCGATCACATACTCGGGATTCACTCCCACCGCCCAAGCATCCCGGAAACCAAAACTAGTTCCCGTTTTCCAGGCCAGATTCATCGCCGAGACAAAATTTTTCCACCCCGATTCCATTTCCGGCCGTTCCACCTCCTCCAAAGCTTTCATGGTCTGCCAGATCGCCGAAGCTTTCAATACACTCCGATCCGCACTAATATTTTTCTCTTCCTCATCTTGTCCTTCCGCTCCGCTATACTCCTCCCAAACCTTCAAACGGGAATATTCCCCGTCAAAATATTGTCCGTCTCTGTCATTATAATGATTCAATACAGCACTCATTCCTCCATACAAATTACAAATATCCCAAAGTGACGTTTCGGCACCACCCAAAATCAGACTCAGTCCATAATGATCGGCGTCGCGGTTTAAAGAACGAATACCCAATTGTTTCAGATCATCGTAAAAACGGGCATATGAATAATCTTTGAGTAAGCGTACAAAAGGAATATTCAAGGATTGAGCCAAAGCCTGCCTGGCCGGTACGACGCCCTTAAAATCACGGTTAAAATTCGAAGGAGAATAGCTTCCGAAACGGGAAGGGATATCGGGCACTAAGGTCCCGGGTAAAATAAACCCACTCTGTAACATGCAAGCATATAAAGCCGGTTTGAGAATACTTCCCGAACTCCGAACGGCCTGAACAATATCCACGTCATTTCCCCGGCTACCCTTCCGGGGAGCACTATTCCCGACATAGGCCCTGACTTCTCCGGTCGGGACATGAGCCACCAACACAGCCATGTTATAGATATAATTCTGGCTCAGTAAAGCAGTATGCCGTTCTACGATCTCATTGATCTTTTTCTGCAAGCGTCCGTCGATATATGTCGGGCACACTTTTCCTTTTTTTTCCCGATAAGCCTTAGCCAACAGATGGGGTGCCACAGTAGGGATATCGAACTTTTTTTCCGGCAAGGGCTCAGCCAAGGCCAGGTGGTACGAATCTTCGGACATCACCCCTTCCCGGTATAATTTGGCCAACAACCCGTCTCTTTTTTGTTTCAGTAAAGTATTGTTCTTTCCGGGATAAAGCAATGCCGGTGCATTAGGTAACACCGCCAGTAAAGCAGCTTCGGCCCAGCTCAGCTGTTCGGGCCGGCGGTTAAAATATTTCAGCGCAGCCGCCCGTATGCCGACTACATTCCCCCCAAAAGGAGCGTGTGAAGCATACATCTCCAAAATCTGTTTTTTAGAATAACTCTGCTCCATCCGTAGTGTCAGGAAAATCTCCCTTATCTTTTCAGGAACGGTACGGGGCGGATTTCCCAAAGCCAAACGCACCACCTGCATCGAAAGCGTACTTCCCCCACTGACCACATGCCCGGCCTGTATACTCTGCACTAATGCCCGGCACAAAGCCCACCAATTCACCCCCTGATGGGCTAAAAAATACCGGTCTTCGAAAACCAAAACAGAAATAACATAGCGGGGAGGCAAATCCTGAACCTCTTCAAAACGCATCTGCCCATCATCCGCCACCTTCATACCCATAACCTGCCCTTCCCGGTCGAACAACACCGTAGCATAAGGGTCCTGAAACAAGGGGACCGGCAGTATAGACCACCAAAAAAGAAAGAGAATAATAAAAAGCATTACGGCAATCAAAACAGATCGCCGGGAAATATTGCTCCATTTTACAACTGTGTTCATTCGTCCCTGCTTTTGCCTCCTAAAATACACACAATTCTAAAAATCCGAATCACTCGATTGCTAAATTTATCCTATAATTTTTGGCTTCTACCGACAAAGCGGAAGTTTTCTGCATCACTTCTCCATCCTGATTCTTCGCCAGGACAGTGTAACTCAACTTTCCCGAAACCGGCAATGTAAAATAACGATACCCCGTATCCTCCGCACCGGTAATAGTCACCGAACGCCCGCTTTCCGACACGATAGCCACAGAAATCTCTGTAAATTCACGGGCAAACGACTCGTCACAGCTCATGGCTACTCCCACATTGATCTGAGGTGCAGTCAAAGAAAGGGTAGTAATATCCCCTTCGATCACTTCAAAGGGTTCACTTTCGACACTATACACCGGATGCCCCGGCTCATCATTACCCGCTTCTGTTTGGTCAGGGGTAAAAGCTTTTACCGTATAATTCTCACCAACCGGCAAAGTTATCCGTTTAGAAAAGTCTGTTCCAGGAGCATAGTCCTGACCTTCTAACAAAACACCATTCTGTCGGATCTGAACCTGCAGACCTGCATCCACGGCACGGGACAGGGGAATAGTTTCTCCACCAACACTAAAGTGAATACTTTCTAATAATATAGAACCATAATTCACTCTCTGACTCTCAGATTTTTCACAAGAAGCACCCAAAATAACAGAAAAAAATATAATAATAATATGTATTTTCATCCCAACAAACTATTTATTATAATTCAATACAAAAGAATCCAACCAAAACTGCGAACCTTTCAAATAATAGTTGGAATAGAATGATCCACTACCCTCTTTACTAAATTTATCCTCCAAATGATCCCGGTCTTCTTTCGTTCCGGCTTTAAAAATCAATCTGACATGTGATATGGGTAACTGAACAAATTGCTCATTATAAACGACATCTAAATTTTGGGTTATGTAGTCAGATTGAGTATTATTCGACTTTATTTCCGCTCTACCTATAACAGTCTCCAAACCGTCTGTAATGTTAATTAACTGAATACTAATCAAATATTCATCGTCACCATAAGGAGAAGCTTTATACACAAAAGTCATGGAAGTCGGTCTGACATAAGCACTTTTGGCGTATATCGAATCTTGTCCGGAATCATACTCTCCGACACATACTATTCCTGAAGAAATATTTTTAATAACGCTTCCGCTTTTATTTCCAAAACTACAAGAATTACCCTGCCCCCACCCAATAGTCATCATATGGGCGACCGTACTACCGTTATCAGTTATCGGTAAAGTACTGGATTTTGAAACATAGAAAGCATTTACACCATTTGAATGACAAGTCAACGGATTTCTCGTTCCAATCCATCCCCCATTAAAAGTATATAAAGGGTTTCCGCTTTTAGGATAACTGGTTTCATATCCTTCATCCAAATTTGAATTGGGGATAGCCAAAGCTTCATATGTACGAAAACTCGTCACTTTCCCCGGTACCTGTCCCCGGTATTTAGGCCTTACATAATAAGTGCTCCCTGGTGTCAATTCATCCTTCCGCAAATCAGCAGCTAAAGTAGTCCAATTGGTTCCGTCCGTACTAAATTCATAGGTGATATCACTAAATTTAGTAAAATCTCCGGTTTTCACACTATCAGCCACCAAAGGATTTGCTGTAAATTCTTTGGTCCAGATATTTCCCGGATATACGCCAATAGAAAATACAGGCTTAATCGTCTTAACGGTATAATCCACTTTATCACTCCAACGTTCGTTGGCTTTTATCCTTACCTGAAACTGATTGTCAGCATCTAAACCTCCATCTTTTGTCAACAAGGAAGAAGTCATTTCCGTGAAATCAATTTTTCCCATAGTAGCAACTTGATCTAAAGTCGGCAGAACAATAGCAGCATTTTGCAAAGCTTGCCGATCTTCCTCTGTTATTGTCGACAAAAGATAAGTCTTATTTAAAGCGGAAAGATTAGGATCGGCAAAATTCAAGGTTATCTCGACATCTTGTACCGGCCGAACGGCAGCATAGCTAATAACGGCAGTTTTAGCCTCTTCAGTTTCGGTATAAGTCAGGAGATTATTTTCATCGAATCCTTCTGCGGTGATTTTCGGTTTCGGTAGCCACTCCTGTGGCAAAGTTTCATTTACTGTAATTGTTTCTACAGCAGCTTCCACCTCTATATCTAAGATGATCCCTGTCAAATTCGACGTATCGAATTTCAATTTATAATGATACCTTTTCCCTACTTCTACCGGCATCACATTAGCAAATTTCCGGGCATAAGGTAAACCATTCTCGATCCAGGTACCTTTTAAATAAAATTCCACCTCACTACCGGCTTTTATGTATGGATGTTCGCTACTCCCCGGATTCCATTTCAGAGTTTCGCCCCCTACAACCAGCTCGATATAATAATTCTTCAACATTTTATCGAGTTTATCTGCATTTAAAAACTCAAAAGAAGCAACAGCATTCCCTACCCGACACTGTAATACGACCTCCTGTTCTGTTCCGGACTCTACTATGACAGTTTCCTTTTCTGAAACATAATAAGGCGCATCCATAGCCAGCAGAGGGTTATCTCCATAAGATACCTGTATGGTATGTTCGCCACTTCTGAACAATTGTGATCTTGCATTAAAATCGGCACAAGTACCTCCGAATACCAAGCGGTTATCCTCCAGGCGAATCATTTCTACCTGAAACCGATCGGTCAATTCAGGACTCAAAGCATCAGGCAGAGCTTTACTTATGACCCGGTCCGTTATAGACAGGCGGATCCGGCCCTGTCCTCCGACCTCCGTTCCCTTGTCCTGGCAAGCTACTTGACCAAGCCAGACACAACATAAGAGTATATAATAGACTTTACGCATAATCATTCGTATAATAGTTCAAACTCATCTACATACAACTCACTTCCCGTCCCAACGGAACCGGAAACTTTAGACCCCTTAAAATCACCGCCATAACGACTGGAAGTTGCTACAATCGTCATCTTTGCAGGTTTTGCTTTTTTATTGCTATAAGCAATATCAAAACTAAATTCGGTATATTGGGTGACCGTCTCGCTCCCTACAAATTCCCCATAACCGATCAGATTATCACTTGCATCCCAAACTTTCACGTAAATATGGCACTGATCATTTTTTAAATCGGCAGGAGAACCGACATAATCCACGGGCATAGATCTGTATTTATACCATCCTTTCAAACCTGTCGGACGGGCTCCTGTGAAAGGACGTCCAAAAGAAACGCTGGCAGAAGGCTTTGTCATATTGGTCTTATAAGTACCGACAAACAAGTTTCCCGCAGCCGTTCCGACCAAATTAACTCCTCCTAAAGTAATCATACGAACCGCCCTCCCACTTACAGCATCGTCGGAAGGAGCTGAATTAGCCTCGAATCCTCCGGCCAATCCAGAAGTAACTCCCTCATTACCGGTTGCCCAGTAAGCCTGAGGATCCTCGTAATTATCGGCTACCGGATTCGGATACCAGTTCTTTCCATCCTGAGTCCAGGTATCAAAATTCAGATTAGGTACCTCTATTATTTTCTCTGTCGTAAAAGTCGCCTCATCACTGGTCTGTCCCTCAGCTACGATCCGCCAGAAATAAGTAGTTCCATCCTCTAAACCCGTCAATTCGGCCTTAAAGGCGGTACTACTCGTCTTTGTTATTGCTTCTGAAGCCAAAGTTGTCCATGTACTCTCACTCTCTTTTTTGTATTCAATCTCCGGATCGACACCTTGTTTGATTCCACCGGAAACGGTAGCATGTCTTGCCCATACGTCCGCTTCTCCGGGTGTCCCTATCGAAGCGGTTTGCACCACATCTACAATCCATTCTTCAAAATATTTACCAAGACGGCAAACAATAAACTTCTGAGGCCGGAAAAAATTCGTCACAGTCTGAGGTGACGGAACTACGGTTGCTTTACTTCCTCCCAATTCCATGGAATCGATTTGAATCTCATCCAATTTTTGCTCCTCGGTAACATAAATCAATACCGTTTTATTCGATTCATCGACAATAGCCTCTCCCACCTGATTTTTTACCTTAATAGCCCGGTGGATCACTTGTTTTACCTGAATCGTCCAATAATATTCCTGATAGGTTTGTAACAAGATTTTAGCAGGTTTTCCTAAACGCATACAAGTATTTGCAGCTGAAGGCAGAGCCTCAAGGGAATCGAACCCCCAACGGGGAAACTTGACGAACTTCACACAAGCGGCAGAATCAGGAGTCATCATTGCTTTGTCTGAAATTTTCAATTTCAGCACTTTCAGGCTATCGACATCCACATTACCGTCGACTGTGATATTGACTATATTTTTCGCTACATCGATTTCCGTCTCTCCCGTCTGCCCCTCTACCGTCATTTCCAGAATATTTCCGGGGATATAAGGATAAGGAACATCGTTCTTTATACACGAAGCCAATGTTAATAAGCAAATACAACCATACAATATCCTGACATTCATTTCTCCTACAAATAAAAGGTCATCCCAATATTAATCGAAAACAAGTCTATCTTAAAATTCCCCGAACTTTTATTATAATGTCCGGTTTCTACCTGATTACGAGTCTGCTGTATCCATTTAAAATCAAATCCCATCACTCCGACAGAAACTTCAACTGCTGCAAAGTTTGTAACGAAAGCAGCCAAACCGGGAGCAATACCGATCTGCAAATTATGGGTAGTCTGATAAGAACCAGTCTTATCATTTCCTTTACCGGAAGTATCTTTCCCCTGTCCATACCCATAAGACAAACGTGCTTCGTTAAAAAAACCGAATACTTTACTTTTCCCCAACCCCATATAAGTCCTCAGGAACCCTGAAACCATAAAACTATGGTCCCAAAAATTCTGGTCGGCTACATTAAAATTCAGATCGTCTCCCAAATCCAGATCCAGGTTATCCAGATTGATGTATGAACGGGCATACGCCAAACGTAATCCCGCTGCCACGTTATCTGCAAAAAAGTATCCGCCAAACGGACTGATTTTAAATGTATAACCGTCACCATTCAAATCTTTCAATACCAACAATTTAAAATCAGTACTTCGAAGTTCCGTATAAGAGAGCGTGGTGCCCACTAACCAGGCTCCTTTCGGTACAAAGAGCCCAGTCTGTATCTCACGGTCAAATTTTAATTGTGCCTGAGCAGCGGTCGCCAAGCAAACAAAGAACACAAAAACAAATATATATCCCTTCATCTATTTGTAATATGTCAATTCGAACTCGTCAACCCAAAGCGTACTACCGGCCCCCACACGCCCGACAACTTTCGAGCCTGAAAAATCACCACCATAACGGCTGGAAGTAGCAACAATCGTCATCTTCGCAGGTTTAGCCGTTTCATCGGAATATTTCACATCGATCTCAAAACGAGTATAAGTAGTCACTTCTTCTTTACCGACAAATTCTCCGAATCCGATTTCATTATCATCGGCATCCCACAGCCGGATATAGATATTACATTCGTCCATCGGCAATTCTTCCGCAGGCGGAACAGACCCTTCATTCGTTTCATGCGGTTCATATTTATAATAACCGGATAATTTTACAGGGCGTGCACCGGTATAGGGACGACCGAAAGAAACGCTGGCAGCAGGATTTGTCATATTTGTTTTATAAGTACCGATAAACAAATTTCCTGCAGCCGACGTCACTAAAGTAACACCGGTAATCGTACTCATTTTCGCAGCATATCCTCGATATGCCTCATCCCCTTCTACCCTTACAGTAATCGGATCACGACTACCGGCAAGGAACGAAGTCACACCGGAATTTCCACTAGCCCAATAGGAATCGGCAGCATCAGCATTCGCATACCAGTTCTTTCCACTTTGCGTCCAAGTATCAAAATTCAAATTCGGTACTTCCTGAAAATCCTCTGTCGTAAATACACTCATAGCTCCAACTTTCGCCCCGCATGCTATACGGTAATGGTAAGTCGTGCCGAAATCAAGTTGAGCCGTCTTTGCCGAATACACCCCATTGTCCCCTAACGTAGCAGCAACAGTAACCCACTCAGTCCCATCAGCTTTTTTATATTGGAATTCGATTGGGTCGGTCTCACTGCTTAAATCGGAAGTCCCATAAATATAAGCAAACTGCCCCCACGCATTCGCCTCTCCGGTATGCAAAGCCGGATCAGCATCGGATGTCAAAGGCACGACAATCGAAACGATATAATTGTGAGTCGTCTGATCGACCGTAATATTAAAATCACCTGTACCTTCATTCGTAACATCATATTTAATGCTGTAATGATATTGTGCCTGTACATCTGTGATAGACTTGCCGAGCGTAAACGATTTGTTGTCGGTATTGGTCAAACTCAATGTCGCAATAAGATCCGCAGCCGGAAAATAAGCAGACCGGCTTTCATCCTGAACAAATTCTACACTACCGTATTGGTTTTTGACTTCACAGGAATATGCCTTAAAATTTTCCTTAAAATTATCGGAATATTTTACAGACACCATACATTGAGCTAATTTGCAACTTACCTCAACCGGTTTGACTACATCCTTTTCCACTTTTACGTCTGTCTGACCGGCATAATAAGCCTTTCCTTCAAAACCGACAGCATGCACATCTTTATCGGCAGAATAAGCTTTCACAACATAAGTCCCTGTCGGTAAAAGCAGGCTTTCTCCCTTTAAAGAAGTCCAGTCATCCACATGCCTTATCACCTCCCCGTCCCGTATCAGATCAAGTGCTATTTTTTCAGTCGTTTCACCGGTTGCTTTACTTGTCGGAATCACAGTCTTATTCAACTCCACCGACGAAAACTGCAAATATCCGAATCCTTCCTTTAAACTATCCTGACAGGCCCCAAGGAAAAATGACAATAAAAAAATTGAATAATATCTTTTCATTTTCTACTCCAAATTTGATGCAACAACCGTTAAAGTACCGCTCACCGGTTCACTGACTCCATCTTCTACGGTTAACGTAAAAGTATTCGTACTCGGAGCATATAAATTCAACAATACCATAAAATCCGTCACATCGAACAGATAAGAAGTCTTTCCTTTTATCGGATCGTCAGGATCTATCAAACCGATTCCATTCCCACTCTCTAAAGAATTACTCAAAACATCAAATAATTTTCCTGGATTGGCAATATCGAATTCCTCAGCTAATCCGAAGCCTCCCAATGTTGCCATAAACTCCTCATTATCGGAATCGATTTTTACCAATAATTTAGTAATTCCCTTAGGTGCAGAAATATTGACCAATACCTTTTGTCCCTCCGATAAGGGTAAATTATAAGTTTCACCTAAACCGGTCACTGTAATTTGGTCTTTCCCGGGATCATCCGGATCAGGTACATCCGGATCAGGCGTAGAACCACCATCACCGTTAAATACGATATTTTCTGTTGGAATCTCGATCGTCAATCCCGTTTCATTCATCGTCAGATCGACCGAGATATTCAATTCGATCTGAGTTGTAGGATCTACCGAAGGTTCATTGCCGGCATCAATATTTACCGTAAATTCATCTCCTGATACCAGATTACTATTTCCTTCTGCATCAGCAGGTTTAGTTACAGTATAATTTTGAGCAATCTGAGTGTTTGCCGTTGTCGTAGCTTTCACTGTCAGCTGTACACTATTCTTCTTCTCCGGTACTTTAAAAAAGAAAGTTTTCCCTAACTGTTCTTTTTCAAACACTTTGACTCCTGCCTCTCCATTAGTCACTGTAATTGCATAATCATCCTGAAATTGTTTTTTAAAATTATCTGTAAACCCTACTGTAACTGCAATATTTTGCAATTTACAGATCGTATTTACTTTCGTGGTTTTTCCCGCCAGGATTTCGAATTCTGTTTCACCTCTAAACCAAGGCCTTTCAGAAGCATTCACATTACTACCATCATAGTTATAGGCAACTACTTTATATTTCCCAGTAACCAATTTTACCTGTCCTTGAGTCAACAGATCGGCATAACTATCATAGTGATGTTCTGTTGTTCCTGATATCATATTAATAATTTCGACCGGATACAAAGTCGCATCCACATCTTTTGAATCAAAAGCAGCCTTTGTCGTTTGATTCTGACCGTTAGAAACCACATCCAGAGTAAACCAACCTTCTTCCTGCTGATCTTCTTTCGAGGGTAATTTTTTAAGTTCGTCCCGCATCTCACAAGCCATAAAGCCCAAAGCCAGCAGGCCCAATATTATATAATTATTCGTTTTCATCATTTTTTCTTCATTAATTTCCTACTTCTGTGTCTTCTCCAGGTAAAAATTCATCCGGTATTTCAATAGGGTATTCCTGAATAGTAACGGAATCATCGATCGTAACGGTAATACCATCAATTTTACCCCCCTCGACGTCAATCATTTTCGGTTTAATCGTAATTGTCAGAAAATCGCGCGGTTTAATCGATACCACTTGTTCCCCAAAATTTTCAGGACTTACAGTCACCCCTTGTTTATCCTTCAAATCGAAAGTCAAGGTCAAAGTTTCACCGGCAGCATCCGCTTTGAAAAAAGCATCTTTATCCACATCTTCTTTTGCCATTACAAAAGGAACCGACAAATGCCTCGTACTCAAATTTACCTTACAATCTGAATAAAACTCGAAGAAATTATCCTCGAATTTAATATTTACTTTCACATTGGCAGGTACACAAGTAAACTTCACCTCCCGGTTATCCCCTTTCACTAAATTAAAGGTTTGTGATCCCTCTACATAAAGTTTATCATATCCGGCAGCCACATTCTCACCGTAATACGCCCGGATAGAATAATTTCCCGGTTCCAATTTTTTAGCCAACTCCATATCTCCATATTTCACCGTCTCAAAAATAGTACCGTCTTTAGAAAGCTCCACCGTATAATTATCTACATTCTGATAGGCTAAAACATCAATTGCCTTCGTCTTTACAAAAGAAGGATCAGCCAAAAGACAGAGACTCACTTCTGCCGTCCCCTCTCCGGAAAAATCACTTTCCGAATGGCAAGCAGCCAATAGGATAATCCCTAACATACAAACAAATAGTTTTCTCATAAATTCAATATTAGTCTATATTTTATACCAGATATTCTTCAATATCAAGAACATTATTTAATTTTAAACGTATTCCAAAGTATAATAGTTTTAGATGTTGGGATAGAATTATCTCCTATATATACATACAAAAAAATAACAAAAATTATGCCGAAGTCTGATCAAAGTT